>ENA-OPYV01000001-OPYV01000001.1-human-gut-metagenome-genome-assembly--contig:-NODE-1-length-101707-cov-7.893552_pt1 | contig 101707 bp, 100 predicted proteins | sample MGYA00242474_ERZ504485 | MGnify/ENA primary metagenome ERZ504485 (study PRJEB26092, sample SAMD00036263) | human gut metagenome | host: Homo sapiens | study: EMG produced TPA metagenomics assembly of...
CAAGAATCGTCGTATCACGTTGTAATCGCCTGCGCGCACATCAGACGCGCAGGCGCTGTCGTTATTACTGTCCGGGATGAGAAACGTGCGAGGACTCCGGACTTGGCCAAGGCACGGTATAGTCCCCATGATCCGAAGCCGGGCGAATACGGCCGCGCTCAGCAGTTCGCATGCGGTGCCGATGAGTCCGCGCGGGCTGAAGAACGAAAACGCCTGGTAGTAGAAGAACAACAGGTAGAAGTTGTATACGATGCCGATCGCCACGGATGACAGCAATGTGACGCCAAGCGTCCAACGGCGATAGCGGAACAGTGCGAACACCGTTTCGGCGGCGAGCGCCTGCACGAGCGCGATCACTACCAGACTCACGCTGTATTTCGTGCCGAGCACCACTTCCACGAACGAGGCGACTAACAGCACGTAGGCCGACGCGCCCGGTTTGCGTACGATCAGCAAGCCCAGTGTGGCGGGGAAATAGAACAATGCGTGCAGCAGTGCCGCGGAGCCTGGAAGTATCAGAGTCAGTAAAGGAAACAAGCCATAGGACATGCCATCGAACACCCAGAACATCACGCCGGACATTACGCCGACGGCCGCTCCGACGGCGATGTCGACGACACGCCATTTCAGGGATCTGCGTGTTTCCTCCGTTGTTTGCGGAGCATGCTTCAGCATCGGGATGCGTGGCTTTGGGGTAATCGTTTCAGAGGATGGCTCTGCCATGATGAATCCTTGCCTTGGTTGACGCCGCGCACCGTGAGTTGGAGATCGCGGCGGTCGCCGTGGGCCGTTCCTCGACCTGCGCGGCCCGGGCAGGAACGACGCGCGCCATTATACGGACGCCATGTTCCCATGTCCGCCAGCGTTTCGCATATGAAACGCATCAGCAGCATACACGTCACATTTGCGAAAGAATCGTCTACATCGTCCGCATCGCAACAATCCGCAACCCCATTCCGCTTACGCTTGACCATGGATTTCAAGCGGCGTATACCACCACACGATAAGAGGTTGGCATGAAGACGATGGCACGGCAAATAGGAACCGTTCTGTGCATGGCGCTGGCTTTGCTGTCGGCGTTCTACGCGTTCGCCGTGATGAAGACACATTCGGGTACCGGCTTCTGGAAGGTCTGGCTGGTCATCGCCGCCGTTTTCGCCCTCCTCGCGGTTGGAATCGCCGCCAATTGGTGGGTGGCGCTCCCCCGCATCATACGAGGGGTCATCATCGCCGTGGTGTGCATCGGCATCGCCATATTCGGCACGGTGGAGGGGTGCATCATCAGCAACATGCATGCGCGGGGCGACCAGCATCTCGATTATGTGGTGGTGCTCGGCGCGCAGGTGCGCAAGTCCGGCCCCAGCAAGGCCTTGCGGTATCGTCTGGACACGGCGGCCGATTATCTGCGGAACAGTCCGGATACCATCTGCATCGTCTCCGGCGGCAAGGGCGCGAACGAGCCATTCCCCGAGGCACAGGGCATGGCCGATTATCTGAAGGCACATGGCATTGAGGAAGGCCGCATCCTTCAGGAATCCAAGTCGAAAACCACCCAGGAGAATATCGTCAACAGCAAGAAGCTCATTGCCGGAGACAACGCGTCCGTCGGCATCATCACCAATGACTTCCACATGTTCCGCGCATTGCAGATCGCGCATGACAATGGACTTGACGAAGCCCAAGGCATCGCGGCCGGTTCACCGCCCGATATGCTGGTGAACAACATGGTCCGCGAATTCTTCGCCGAAATCAAATTCCTGCTGTCCTAGTTCCTGCAAGTTCCGAGCTTGGATATTAGAAATCGCTTCCCCCGCTGGACCAATGTCCGAAGGTCAGCTGGCGTGCGCCGCGGCGTGCGTACCACGCGGCAGCCATTGCCCTTTCGGCAATGCGGCGAATGTGGGCCACTGTTCCGCGGCATCCGCGGCCGATTCGAGACGACGCTGGAAGCCAGGCCAATTCGGATCGGCTTCCAGCAGCCGTCCGAGCAGCAGCGCTGTGGCATGCGCGTCGCTCAACGCGCTGTGCGCATCCTCATTGGCGATGCCGAAGTAGTCGCAGCAGTCGGAAAGCTTGCCGCGACCAATCAGTGACCGCGACAGTTTCATCGTGCACAGCATAGTGCTCTGATGAACAGGTATGGAGGCGCCCATGCGCGAGTATTCGGCGAGCAGGAACCGCGAGTCGAACGACACGTTGTGGGCCACGAACACGCGGCCGGCAAGCAGGTCACGCAGTTCATGTGCGATGCCTTCGAAATCCGGCGCGTGCAGCAGATCGCGCGCGGTGATATGGTGCACCCAGGAGGCACCGACACTGCGATCCACATGAATCAGCGTCTCATGCTCGTCTTCGAGCGTGCCGTCCGGAGCCACGTGCACCAAGCCGATCTCAATGGCCCGATCGCCTTTCGCCGGACTCAATCCCGTGGTTTCGAAATCAACCACCGCGAATCCCTGATTCATTGTTCCTCCAGTCACACACTGTATTCCAGTGTAAAGCAAGGCAAAGGAATCATAGAAAAAGGCTGGAACCCTTAGGATTCCAGCCTTTATCGCATGTGCTGCGTCAATACAACGCCCACAGGCGGCCAATCGGTCTCACTTCTCGTCGGAAGCGAGCTCGTCAGCCACGGCGGCGGCAGCGGAAGCAGCCTCGACGCTCTCGGACTCTTCGTCTTCAGCTGCGGAACCGAGGAAGGCGCTCAGGTCCAGGGTCTCGCCCTCGGACTTGAAGGTCACGGCGCGCATGCCGGAGAGCAGGCCCTTGGAACGGCCGACTTCCTGCACAGCGGAACCGATCTGGCCGTTGCGGATGATGGCCTGGATGAAGGCGTTCGGATCCATGCCATACTGCTGGGCGATGGAGGCGAGGAAGTTGAAGACCTCACCCTGGGAGACCTTGACGTCCATGGTCTCGGCGAGCACGTCGAGCACCATCTGGTCGCGCAGTTCCTTCTCCACGGTTTCTTCGGCTTCGGCCTTCTGCTCCTTGGTGGCCTTGGACGGATCCGCGGTCACGTTCTTGAGCTGCTGCTCGACCATTTCGGCCTTGACGCCCTTCGGCACCGGAATCTCGAGGCCATCCTCGAGCTTGGCGATGAACGCGTCACGAGCGGCGGTGGCCTGACGGCCTTCGGCGTCCTGAGCGGCGACCTTCTTCAGGTCTTCCTTCAGCTCGTCGAGGGTGTCGAACTCGGATGCTTCGGAAGCGAAGTCGTCATCGAGTTCCGGCAGTTCCTCGGCCTTGACGGAATTGACCTTGACCTTGATCAGGGCCTTCTCGCCTTCGTGCTTACCGGCCTCGAGAGTGCCTTCGAAGCTGGTTTCCTCACCGGCGGACAGGCCTTCGAGGGCCTCATCCAGGCGTCGAGCATGGTGGCGGAGCCGAGCTCGTAGCTCACGCCCTCCTGGGAGTCGACGGTTTCGCCGTCGATTTCGGCGTTGAGGTCGATGTTGGCGTAGTCACCCTTGGCGGCCGGACGGTCAACGCTCACGAGGGTGCCGAAACGCTGACGCAGGGCTTCCAGACGGTTGTTGATGTCCTCATCGGTGACCTCGGCCTTGCGACCTCGATCTCCATGCCGTCAAGAGCCGGCAGTTCGATGTCCGGGCGACGCTCGACGGTGGCGACGAACTTCAGCTTGGTCTCATCCTTGGCGGATTCCGGCACGTCCTGAACGTCGATCTCCGGCTGGGCCATCGGGTGGATCTTCTTGGTTTCGAGAGCCTTGGAATACAGCTCCGGCACGCCGTTGTTCACAGCTTCGCCGGCGACGGCGCCGAAGCCGATACGCTGGTCGATGATCTTGCCGGGCACGTGGCCCTTACGGAAGCCAGGCACGTTGACCTGCTTTGCGATTTCCTTGCGAGCCTCGTCGAGATACGGGTTGAACTCCTCCGGGTCGACGGTGACGGTGAGCTTCACCTTGGTCGGCTCAAGATTCCTGACGCTGATTTTCACGCTTGCGCTCCTGAAAAATACGGTTCTTCATATTTCTGCCGTTAGGCAACCTCTACATAATAGCGCGACTTACGGACTCTGCAACTAGGGAGACCTGCCAGTCGCGTGCGCCCTGTTCGCTGAGGAATCGCGCGACGTCACGCTTACGAGGTTCGTCCGTCCAGCACAGGTTACGCAAATACTGCGGTTTGATGACGATTTCCACAGGCGTGCGCGTGTCCTCCGCTATCTGGGAGACCGCCTTGCGCACCCTGTTGAGCACTTGCAGACGTTCCGGATACCGTTCCTTCCACACGCGAATCGATTTGGGAGCCGAGGCTGACTGCGATTCATGACGCCGCGCGGCGCCGCCGTCCACGTCCGGCCATTCGCTTGGCGGCAGGGCGAGCGCGTCCTGGATGATGTTCTTCCACATGCTCGGTTTGATTTTGCGTTGAATCGGCGCGTACCGTTCGAACATCTTGTCCTGTTCGGAATCGGTATGGATGCGCACACGTTCGTTGATGGAGCGAATCGAACGGAATTGCGCAGCGTTGTGTGGTTTGCGTTTCGCCACTTCGATGATGGAGCTGTCGGACAATAGCAGGGTCGGCGCGATGTCGTATTCGCGCGCGAGTTCGTCGCGTCGGGTCCATAGCGCGCGGACGATGGCCAGCGCCTGCCGGTCACGCATGACTTCAGTGATGTGCGAGACATGCATCCAGGGAATCAGATGCTCCTTGCGTGGTCCCAGACCTTCTTTGAGCGCGTAATCGAACTCTTCCTGAGCCCATTCCATCTTGCCTTGGCGTTTGAGTTCGGCGCGCATCTTCGTTTCAAGCTCGATGAGCAGTTCGACGTCCAACGCCGCGTAATTTCGCCAGTCGCGGGGCAACGGACGATACGACCAGTCAGCCGCAGAATGTTCTTTGGCAAGGGTCAGTCCAAGAAAATGCTCGGTGACAGCGGCGAGTCCGAATCGTTTCAATCCCAGCAGACGCGCGGCGATTTCCGTGTCGAACAGCCGTTGCGGTTCCATGCCGAGTTCGTCGAATCCCGGAAGATCCTGCAGGGAATCATGCAGAATCCATACCGCATCTCCGACGGCACGGTTGAAATCGTTCCAATCCGCCCCGGCCGCGGCGAGCGCCTGCGGATCGAGCAGGCCGATGCCGGCTCCGTCGCGTTTGAACTGCACCAACCAGTCCTCATGCCCATACCGGAAGCCGGATGCGCGTTCCGCGTCCGCGGCAAGGGAGCCATGTGAGGAAGCCAGCTCACTGCAATAGTCACGGAATGCCGGCAACGTGTCGATCACGTTGGGCACGCCTTCGCGCGGTTCCGCCAGCAGCTTCGGATCGTCAGTCAACGGGGTTTTCCTCCTCGGATTGCGTCATGGACCGGAGGAACGACGCCCACTGTCCGACTTGGGAGCCGGCGTCAAGGCCTCCATCGGCATAGTCTAGTGGAGTCCAAGACACCCGGATCTCGCAGCCCACCCTGGGCACGTCGGGGTCATGGCCGAATGCTGTGTTTTGGGTGACTGTGACGGTGCCGGATACATGTTCGGAATCGTTTGGATTGAGACGTTCCATCATCATGTCCCAGTACATGCCCGGAGTCAGGCAGTCGTCCTCCTTGTCGGGCAGTGGCAGGGATGCGAAAGCCACGCAACGCCAGTGGGAATGCCAGTCCTCTCGGAATTTGAGCGAGTACAGGATCATGATCCAGCCGGATGCGTATGTTTCATCGCATTCCAACGCGACGCCGATGCCGAAGTTCGCCATGGAATTGGGCACCGGAATCTCACGGTATGTCATGCCTTTCAAACGCCGCATACGGTCCACGGAAAGCACCGCGTTCCAGACTTGGTCGGGAACGCCCTGCGGTCGCATAAGCATGGTCTGTGGGGCTTCGCCGCCCATATCCGCTCCCTTGCCATCGCGCGCGCCACGTTGCGCGCATCTCGTGGAAAATCAAAGATGTCTGCCATAGTTCAAGGCTACGACAGAGAAGGGCATTTCGTAGTATTTCGAACCACTTTGCCACGCGTCGAATGTGAAGATTTTTCAGCGTATGAATAAATTGGTCCATGCCATCGATTCAGTCGGCGGCATGGACCAATATGAGGCGTTCCGCATATCCAGCGAATATGGGGAAGCCATTGAGAGGACGGGCGTTTAGTACACGGTGAAGCCGTGCGACTGGAACTGCTCGACCACACGTTGTTTCATTGCCGCGGACGGGCCTTTCTGGTCCTCCAACGGGTATGGGATGTTCAGCATGTGCCACTTCGGACGGCCAAGCTGGTGGAAGGGCAATACGTCGATATGTTCCAACGCGTCGCCGAAGGTCTCGCAGATCTTCGCCACGTTCTCGACGTTTTCTTCGGAGGATGTGAGGCCCGGCACGAGCACGAAACGCACCCAGATCTTCTTGCCTGCCTTGGCCAGACGCTGTCCGAAGTCGATGGTCGGCTGCAGGATGCCGCCGGTCACCTTATGGTAGGTCTCCTCATCGCCGGATTTGACGTCAAGCAGGCACAGGTCGATGTCATCCACCATGTCATCGGTGTAGCTCGCACCGAGGAATCCGGACGTGTCGAGGCAGGTATGCACTCCCATCTGCTTGGCGGCATGGAACACGCGGGACACGAAAGCCGGCTGCATCATGGATTCGCCGCCGGAGAAAGTGATGCCGCCGCCGGTGGCCTTGAATAAATCGGCATACCGCTCGATTTTCTTGACCATGGCTTCGTAGTAGACGGGCTTGCCGTCGCGCATCTTCCAAGTATCCGGATTCTGGCAGTACTGGCAGCGCAGAGGGCATCCGCTCATGAACACGGTCATTCTGGTGCCAGGACCATCCACGGAAGTGTTGATGTCCCACGAGTGCACGAAACCGATATCGCCGCTTTTCAACGCCTTGATGCGGTCGAGACGGTCCAAGCCGATTGGCGATTCGAATCCGGACAGGCCTCCCATCAGCGTCTGGTTGACGTAGTCCTTGGAATCCCTCAGCATGTGTCTGGTCGTGGAACGGAAAATATGTTCAGACATCAATGTCCCCTTTCATCTGCCATCCCAATCATATGGGAAAACGATATGGGAAAAGCGAAAGGGACGAAGCCACGAGCTCCGTCCCTTCGCATTACCGTCGTTTCATGCGGCGGCTTTCATTTGGCTGATTGTGCCGTTCAGTCGACGACAGCGCCCTGGTGGAACGTACGGGAGATCACGTCGAGCTGCTGTTCCTTGGTGAGCTTGACGAAGTTCACCGCGTAGCCGGAGACGCGCACGGTCAGGTGCGGGTACTTCTCCGGATGCTCGACGGCATCCTCGAGCTGCTCCTTGCGCAGCACGTTGATGTTGGCGTGGTACAGGCCGTGGCCGTTGCCGGCGTCCAGGATGCCAACGAGGTTGCCGATACGCTCTTCCTCGTCGCGGCCCAGACCATCAGGGGTGATGGTGTTGGTCAGCGAGATGCCGTCAAGAGCGTCGTTGTAGTCGATCTTGCCGACGGAGAACATGGACGGCAGCATGCCGTGGGAGTCCATGCCGTTCTCCGGGTTGGCGCCCGGAGCGTACGGGGTGCCCTTCTTGTGGCCGGACGGGAAGGCGCCGGTGGCCTTGCCGTATTCCACATTGGAGGTGATGGTCAGGATGGACTGGGTCGGGACGGCGTCGCGGTACACCGGCAGACGCTTGACCTGGCCCATGACGGTGGAGACGACCCACTTGGCGATGTCGTCGGCACGGTCATCATCGTTGCCGTACAGCGGGAAGTCGCCTTCGGTGCGGTAGCCGACGATCAGATCGTCATCGGCGCCTTCGACGTACTCGTTCTCGTGGCCCGGCGTGGTCTTGGCGTCCTTGTTGTAGATCGGGTAGACCTTGGCGTACTTGCATGCGGACAGGGAGTCGGCCGCGATCGACAGGCCGGACATGCCGCAGCCGAGGGTGCGGTACACTTCCTTGTCGTGCAGAGCCATCTCGATGGACTCGTAAGCGTACTTATCGTGCATGTAATGGATGATGTTCAGAGCCATCACATAGGTCTCGGACAGCCATTCGAGGGCCTTCTCGTAGTTGGCCTTGACCTTCTCGTAATCCAGCGTGCCATCGGCTTCCGGCTTGATCGGGTCGATGACGCCCTTGTCGATGACCTGCATGCCGGTCATCTCGTCGCGTCCGCCGTTGATGGCGTACAGCAGGGCCTTGGCGGAGTTCACACGGGCGGCGAAGAACTGCATCTGCTTGCCCACGCGCATCGGGGAGACGCAGCATGCGATGGCGGCGTCGTCGCCCCAGTGGGAGCGGATTTCCTTATCGGACTCGTACTGGATGGCCGAGGTGTCGATGGAGATTCGGGCGCAGAAGCGCTTGTAGGCTTCCGGCAGCTTCGGATCCCAGAAGATGGTGATGTTCGGCTCCGGGCCAGGTCCGAGGTGCTCGAGGGTCAGGGTGTTGAGCAGACGGAACGAGGTCTTGGTGACCATGGTACGGCCGTCGTCGCCGAAGCCGGCGTCGGACCAAGTCGCCCAGTACGGATCGCCGGAGAAGATCGCGTCGTAATCCTTGGTGCGCAGGAAGCGCACGATGCGCAGCTTCATGACCAGGTTATCGATGATCTCCTGTGCGTCGGTCTCGGTGATCTTGCCGGCCTTCAGGTCGCGCTCGAAGTAGACGTCGAAGAAGGTGGAGACACGGCCGAAGGACATGGCGGCGCGTCCTGGCTCTTGACGGAGGCGAGGTAGCCCATGTAGGTCCACTGCACGGCTTCCTGTGCGGTCTGTGCCGGGCGGGACAGGTCGAGGCCGTACTCGTTGCCGAGGTTGATCAGCTGCTTCAGGGCCTTGATCTGCTCGTCATGCTCCTCACGGAAGCGGATCCAGTGCTCGATCTCCGGCTCGGTGAAGTCGTTGCGGTACGGGATGGAGTCCTTGTCGCGCTGCTTGAACTTGATCAGCGTGTTCACGCCGTACAGGGCCACACGACGGTAATCGCCGATGATGCGGCCGCGGCCGTAGGCATCCGGCAGGCCGGTGAGGATCTTGTTGTGGCGAGCTACCTTGATCTGCTTGGTGTAGACGCCGAAGACGCCGTCGTTGTGGGTCTTGCGGTACTTGGTGAAGATCTTCTTGATCTCCGGATCGGGCTCCTTGCCGGCTTCCTTGATGGCCTGCTCGACCATACGCCAGCCGCCGTTCGGCATCATGGCGCGCTTGCACGGCACATCGGTCTGCAGACCGACAATCACATTGTCGACTTCCGGGGAATCGATGTAGCCGGCCGGGAAGCGTCGATGCCCGCCGGGGTGTGGGTGTCCACGTCGTAGACGCGCTGCTTGCGCTCCACGGACAGATAGTTGTCGTCCAGATACTTCCACAGGTGCTTGGTCTTGTCGGTGGCGTCAGCCAGGAAGGACTCGTCGCCCTCATATGGCGTGTAGTTCTTCTGGATGAAGTCGCGGACATCAATGTCCTTCTGCCAGTTGCCCTCGGTGAAGCCTTCCCAAGCCTTAGCCTCAAGCCCCTCCTGGGAGACCGCCGTTGCATCAACTGCTGCCATTTCCACTCCTTACTGGGTGTCGGTTGGCGACGCATCGTTACGCCGTCGCTACTTCACGATTGTAACGGCAATCATCTGCGAAAAGCCTGAAAACCACGCCCGAAATTAGTGACATAAATCACAATCGGGCGTGTTTTCATATGGAATTCACTTTTCGGAAGATGCCGAGCCGTCCGCTGACCAGCGTTTCCATTCGCGGTCCTGTTCCTCCCCATTTGAGATTGCGTTCCTGCACGATCTTCCACGCGTCGAGCGCGTCCTCACGGGTTCTGTACGGCCCCATGCGGTGGCTTGCCGGGGAAATCATGCCCAATTCCGGCTGCTCGGTGACGGTGTTGAAATACCACTGCTTTTCCATATCGGCTTCCTTCGGCTCTCGATGTTCTGCTTGCGATCGCCGATTATTCGCGGAATGCGTTGGTGACCGGCAGACGGCGATCACGTCCAAACGCCAGCGCCGTCACCTTCGGTCCCAGCGGATACTGGCGACGCTTCCATTCGGCGCGGTCGACCAATCGCATGACCGTGTCGACGGTCGCCTCGTCGAAGCCGTCGGCCAGCAGGTCGGCGCGGCCATGAGCATGCTCGATGTACATCGCCAATACTTGGTCGAGCAGCGCGTATTCCGGCAGCGAATCGGAATCCTTCTGCCCTGGGCGCAATTCGGCGGACGGCGCCTTCTCGATCGAGTTGACGGGGATCATCACACCATCCGGCAGCGGAGTGCCCGCGCTCCCCTGCTCGTTGCCGACGACATGCAGACCGCCGATGCCCATGCCGGCGGCGGCAGCCTTGTTGCGCCAGCGGGAGATCTCCCACACGCGGGTCTTGAGCAGGTCCTTGATCGGCGCATAGCCGCCGACCGCATCGCCGTAGATCGTGGAATAGCCGCATGCCAGTTCGGACTTGTTGCCAGTGGCCACGGCCAGCAGTCCTTTGGAGTTCGAGTAGGCCATGACGATGACGCCGCGGATGCGCGCCTGCAGGTTCTCGGCGGCGACGCCTTCCAGTTCCAGCTGGTTTTGGAAGGAGACGAACAGCGGCTCGATGGGCTGGATGTCATAATGCGCGCCGATATTGCGCGCCAGATCAGCTGCATCGTCCTTGGATCCGTCGGACGAATACATGCTCGGCATGGAGATGCCGTACACGTTCTCGCCGCCCACCGCGTCGGCCGCCATGGCAGCCACGAGCGCGGAATCGATGCCGCCGGACAGGCCCAGGCACACGCCCTTGAAATGGTTCTTGGCCATGTAATCCTTCAGACCCAGCACGCAGGCGGTGTACACTTCCTCGTCCGGATCGGGTTTGGCTGCGATCGTACCGACCTTCTGATGCTCCGCGGACGTGTCCAAGTCGAAGAAGCTCAGATCCTCCATGAACATCGGCGAGCACTCAAGCAGGGTGCCGTCGGTGTCCACAACGAAGCTGCCGCCGTCGAAGACGAGGTCGTCCTGGCCGCCCACTTGGTTCAGGTAGATCATCGGGGCGTTCACTTCGGCCGCGCGGCGCACCGCGAGGTCGAGACGGGTGTCGGTTTTGCCTTCCTCGTATGGCGAACCGTTCATGGTCAGCAGCAGGTCGATGTTCTCCTTGGCGAGTTCGGCCACAGGGCCGCCGTCCTGCCAGATGTCCTCGCAGATGGCCACGCCGATGCGCGCGCCGTTCACGTCGAGCACCATGGATTTGTTGCCGGGGCTGAAGATGCGGAATTCGTCGAACACGCCGTAATTGGGCAGGAAATGCTTGTCGTAGCCGGCCCAGACAACGCCGTCGTGCAGGACGACGAGTCGGTTGCGCGGTTTGGAGGTTTCACGGTCGGTGCCTACAGTGCCGACCACCACATATAGTTCGCCGAGACTGTCGGATGCCAGTTCGGTGGCAAGCCAGTTGGCTTTGTCCCATGCGGCTTTGCGGAAGGTGGCACGCAGGGCGAGGTCTTCGATGGGGTATCCGGTCAATGTCATTTCCGGGAACACGACGACCTGCGCGCCCTGCTGAGCGGCGAGATGCGCGTACCGCATGACCTTGTCGGCGTTGGAATCAAGGTCTCCGACGCAGGTGTCGATTTGGGCGAGTGCGAAACGAATGTCTGTCATAGCTGCCTAACCTACCGTTGATTTGTTGGATATGTTGTGTTTTTTACGATTATGAAAATTACGATTACGGCGTTCCGCACGTGGCGTCACGACAGTTCGTTGAGCACCGTCAGCGCCGCGTTGGCGTAGAATTCCACGCCGGCTTGCAGCGATTCGTCAAGACCGACGAAATGCGGGCTGTGCCAATCCGGGCAGCCTTCCTCGCCGTTGGAACCGATGAAGGCGAACACCGGCATGGTGACGGGCATGAAATCGCAGAAGTCCTCCCCCGCCATCGACGGGTGGATGGGTTCGAGCTGGGCGTAATCGCGCACGTTGTCGGCGACTATCTTGGATAGTTCCGTATCGGAGACGAGCGGGTTCTGGAAATCGTCCCAATCGATGTCGGCGGTGATGCCGTAACCGGCCGCAATGGACTGGACCTGTTGCTTGAAGCGTTTCTCCACCAGTTCACCGTCGGACTTGTGGAAGTATCGTACGGTGCCTTGGAAGCTCGCCTTGTCGGGTACGACGTTCCACACGTGGCCGCCGTGCATTTCGGTGATGGACAGTACGAGCGGATGGAACGGCGATACGTTACGGCTCACGATGGTCTGCAATGCGAGGACCATCGTGGCGAGCGCCTCGATCGGGCCGGTGCCCTTGTGCGGATAGCCGGCGTGTGTGCCGGTGGCGTGCAGGGTTACATGGAATTTCACGCAGCCGGCCATCATCGGTTCGGGGCCGACGGCGATCTGTCCGGGCGCGTAGTTCGGGTTGTTGTGCGCGCCGATGGCGGCTGATACGTCGGCGAGCAGTCCCGCGTCGACCATGGCCTTCGCGCCGAGGCCAAGTTCCTCGGCGGGCTGGAACAGCAGTTTGATGGAGCCCTTGATGTGTTTGCGGCGCTTGGCGAGCCAGAACGCGGCACCGAGCATGTACGACATGTGCAGGTCGTGGCCGCAGCCGTGCATCACGCCGTCGTTGACGGATGAGAACGGCAGACCGGTGTCTTCCTGGATGGGCAGACCATCGATATCGGCGCGCAATGCGATGCGTGGTCCCGGCTGGTCGCCGCGGATCAGTCCGACCACGCCGGTTTCGAGCGGATTGTTGAGCACTTCGATGTCGTGTGCGCGCAGCAGCTTCTCAATGTAGGCGCTGGTCTCGTATTCCTTGAAGCTGCGTTCGGGGTGCGCATGCAGATAGTGCCTGATTTCGATGATCTCCGGCGTGATTTCGATATGTTCGCTCATGGTTGACGATTGTAGGCACATCTGGCCGTTTTTCCTATTTTCGTGGTCGTGTTCCGTGCCGTGCACGACGTTTTCGCACATATCCTCGTAAGCTGGATACCGGGTTTGACATGGTTTTTCATGGAGGCAGCATGGCTCAGGACATCAAGACGGCGTTTTTCGACATCGACGGCACGTTGACGAGTTTCGTCACGCATGTGGTGCCGCAGTCCACCGTCGACGCGTTGCATGCATTGCAGCGCAATGGCGTGAAGGTGTTCGTCTGTTCGGGCCGCGCACCCTCCTACATGGGCGTGGTGCTTGATACCATTCCCGTCACGTTCGACGGCATCGTGGGACTTAACGGCCAGTATTGCACCACGCGCGACGGTCTCGACTACCGGCATCCGATCGACCAGGCCGACGTGAAGCTGATCACCGACTGGCTTGAAACGCATGCCGACGTGGTCGCCAACTATGCGGAAAGCGACTACGGGTATTTCAATCGCACGAACGCCGCATTGGAACGCACGTGGAACAGTCTCGGCAAGACCGCGCCGAAAATCGACGTGCATGATCCGCGCGAACGCATCGCAAACCATTCCACGTTTCAAATCAGCCCGTATGTGGACGAGACGATGGAAGCCGAAATCGCCAGCATGTGCAGCAACGTGCGCGGCGTCAGATGGCATCCCGCTTTCACCGATCTGATTCCCGCCGATGGAGGCAAGGCGGTTGGTATGCAGGTGATGCTGGAGCATTTCGGTTGGACGAAAGACAATGCGATCGCATTCGGCGACGGCGGCAACGATGTGGACATGCTACGATTCGCGGGAATCGGCGTGGCAATGGGCAACGCCACCGACGAGCCGAAAGCGGCGGCCGATTACGTCACCGACAGCGTCGACGACGCCGGCATAGCCAACGCGCTTAAGCATTTCGGCGTTATATGACGGTGTTTCCGCAAGATTATTTACGATTCACAAGTCTGTTTTTCGCATATTCCTGCGGTTTTCGCGCCCTTTATAAATAATTCCGATAAGCGCGCGACGTGTTGCCGTCACAGGTTCCTCTATATTGGTCAATCGTTGGCCCGCAACCGCAGTAAGCGTCCGGGCCGTGTAGCGAAATTGAGAGAGAGGAACTCAACCATGCGTAACAAGAAGATTCTCGGCGCACTGCTCGCCGTCACCACGCTCGCGACCTTCGGCCTGGCAGGCTGCGGCAATTCCGGTTCCAACGGTGCCGCCTCCAAGGAGGACGACAAGACCATCACCGTGGCCGCCTCCCCGACCCCGCACGCGGAGATCCTGAACAAGGCGGTCAAACCGCTCGTCAAGAAGGACGGCTACAAGCTGGTCGTCAAGGAATTCACCGACTACGTGCAGCCGAACACCGCCACCGAGGATGGCGAGGTTGACGCCAACTACTTCCAGCACAAGCCGTACCTCGACAACTTCAACAAGGAGAAGGGCACGCATCTGGTGTCCGTGGAGGGCATCCACTTCGAGCCGTTCGGCCTGTACCCGGGCAAGACCAAGGAGCTGAAGGATCTTCAGGACGGCGCCACCGTGGCCGTGCCGAATGATGCCACCAACGAGGCCCGCGCGCTTCTGCTGCTGCAGGATGCCGGCCTGATCAAGCTGAAGGATCCGAAGGACATCAACGCCACGCCGAAGGACATCACCTCCAATCCGAAGAACCTGAAGTTCAAGGAACTTGAGGCCGCCGTCGTGCCGACCGTCATCAAGGATGTCGACATCGCGGCCCTGAACGGCAACTACGCCATCCAGGCCGGCTTCGACCCGACCAAAGACACGCTAGCCACCGAGAAGGCCGACGGTCTGGCCGCGAAGACCTACCAGAACATCCTCGTGGTGAAGGAAGGCAATGAGAACACCGCCAAGACCAAGGAGCTCAAGAAGGCTTTGAAGTCCGACGAGGTGCGTGACTACATCAACAAGAACTACAAGGGCGCCGTCGTTCCGGTCTTCTAAGACCCGCTTCGGCAGTAGGAGTTCAATGCCGCAGGTATACTACCCTGCGGCATTCTTGTTATGGAACACGATTAGGAACAGGACATTATGACGATTCAGATCGACCATCTGCACAAAAGCTACGGCAGTGGCGCCGAAGCGCATGAGGTGCTGCACGACATTAACCTGACCATCGATTCGGGTGAGGTCTTCGGCATTCTCGGCTCGTCCGGCGCGGGCAAATCGACATTGGTGCGCTGCATCAACCTGTTGGAACGCCCCACTTCCGGCAAGGTGCTCATCGACGGACGAGACATCACCGGCGTGAAAGGCAAGGAGCTGGCGGACGTGCGCGCCGGAATCGGCATGATCTTCCAGAACTTCAGCCTGTTTCAACAGCGCACCGTGCTGCGCAACGTGACCTTCCCGCTGGAACTCAACCACACGCCGAAAGCCAAGCGTGAGGAACGTGCGCGGTATCTGCTCGACCTGGTCGGTCTGGCTGATCTGGCCGACCGCTACCCCAGCCAGCTGTCCGGCGGCCAGCAGCAGCGCGTGGCCATCGCAAGGGCGTTGGCCAACAATCCGTCCATCATGCTGTGCGATGAGGCCACCAGCGCGCTCGACTCCACCACGACGGCGCAGATCCTCGACCTGCTGCGTCGCATCAACCGTGAACTTAATGTGACGCTGGTCGTCATCACGCATTCGCTGTCCGTGGCACGCAACATCTGCGACCGTGTGGCCATGATAGACGGAGGCCGCATTGTGGAAATGGGCGATACGGAAGCGCTGTTCGCCGATCCGCACAGTGACATTCTGAAGACTTTGATCGCCGACGCGAAGGTGACGAACCATCGGCATACGCACGAAACGGCGGATGGCGCGAAGAATGGGGCGGCCGATGATTCCGCCCAGAAAGAGGTGAAGTGAGATGGGACAGGTGGTTTCGCAATTCATCGCCGATTATGGCGAACTGCTGGCCGAAGGCGTGCGTGACACGATCATCATGACTGCTGTGGCGACGCTGCTGGCATATGTGATCGGCCTGCCGATCGGCGTGCTGCTCATCACTTCCGCGAAGAAGGGCATCCGCCCGAACGCGCCACTCAACACCGTGCTCGGCTGGATCGTGAACATCGTGCGTTCCGTGCCGTTCATCATTCTGCTGGTGGCCATCATCCCGCTGACCCGACTGATTGTCGGCACCTCGCTCGGCGTGCCGGGCGCCATCGTGCCGCTGGTCATCACCGCGGCTCCGTTCGTGCGCGCGTGGTGGAACAGTCGCTCGCCGAAGTGGACGGCAGTCTGGTGGAGGCCGCGCAAAGCTTCGGTGCCAGCAACCTGCAGATCGTGTTCAAGGTGCTGCTGTTCGAAAGCCTGCCATCGCTGGTGCGCGGTGCGGCACTGACGTTCATCACCCTGTTCGGCTTCTCCGCCATGGCCGGTACCGTCGGCGCGGGCGGCCTGGGCGATATCGCCATCCGTTACGGCTACCAGCGTTACCAGTACGACGTGATGACCGTTGCCGTGATCCTGTGCGTCATTCTCGTGCAGATCGTGCAGACCATCGGCGACGTGGTGTCCGACCATATCGACCATCACGAGCGTTGAGCCAGCACATTCGCGTTCCTTATGAAAAGCGGGTCCAACGTTTGTTGTTTGACCCGCTTTTCGTACACGGAAAGAGACGCTGCTCGTAGACGATTACTTGTTGAGCTCGGCCTTGACCAGACCGGCCAGCTTGCCGCCATCGATGGTTTTGCCGGCAAGCGCGGCACGAGCGGCTTTGACGACGCGACCCATGTCCTTGGGGCCGGCCGGGTTCACTTCTGCCACGCGTCGGCGACGGCTTTGGCGTAGTCCTCGTCGCTGGCGGCCGCCGGCAGGAAGGTTTCCAGGAAATCGGCCTCGGCGGTTTCGGGAGCGGCCTTGTCCGCCAGTCCCTTGTCTTCGTACAGTTTGGCGGTCTCACGACGGGTCTTGACGCCCTTCTGGATGACCTTGAGCACTTCCTCGTCGGTCGCTCCGTGACCGTTGGCGATCTCCAGGTTCTGGATGTCCGCCAACGTCAGGTTGATCGGGTTGAGCTTGGCCTTGTCCTTGGCCTTCATCGCGGCGATCTTAGCTTTCTTCAGCGCGTCCTTCATCGACATGTTCGTTCCTCTTTTCTTGACCGTTCGAACACCGTCTTAATACTACGCGTCTACCAATCCGCCGTCCTGTATCCGTGCCGTCGGCATCCACGCCGGTCTCAAGCCCATGAGACACTTGGAGCCATGACTACAGTTATCATGCGCACCTCGCATGATACACGTGGCCGGCTGTTTTTGGCTTTGTTCCAAGGTTTTCGATTTTTGGGAAACATGCCGATTACGCTCGTTCTCCACGAGGCACCTACAGGAACCCAAGAATAATCTCATTCTTCTGTGCATATCAGCGGCTTACCGACGCACACGAAAGAAGCATACAAGTGTTCCCGCGACCTATCTCAGATGGCGAAGCCGCTCGATCAGATCGACGAGCGTCTGTTCCTCCTGTTCCACGCAGTCTAGGAAAATGGAGCAGAACGAATCCGGCTTGCCGTCCACCTGCCATGCCTCCAGGCCGCGCGCGTATGCCCGACCCGCATCGTATTTGATGGCTGCGGGACGGTATCCGTTCCGTAGCAGCACGAAGTTGAGCAGCTGGCGGCCGGTCCGCCCATTGCCATCCATGAACGGATGGATGTTCTCGAACATCGCGTGGAAACCGGCGGCCCTGAGCAGCGGATGCGCTGCGCAGCCATCCAACCCGTCGATCAAGGATCGCAGGTCGTCGCGGATCTCCAGCGGGTCCGCGGTCTTGACACGGGTCGCGGTGGTCCTCGCCAGATAACCGTACGGGCGGAACGTGCCGCGGGCGAACGGTTGGAGATCCAGCGCGGTCACCTCATGGACACGCCGAACCAGTTCCTCGTCCAGCTTCCGCCCCTCCTCAGCATATTCGCGCACGTAGGCCATGCCGTCAGCGACCCCTCGCGCTGCGAACACGTATCTGGCCGGCGAGTCCGATGGGACGAACTCGCCCTCCAATACCAGCGACGTGTCCTCCAGGGTCAGTGTGGATCCCTCGATGGCGTTCGAGTTGTAGGTGTAGCGCACCAGCCAGTCGCGGTCGTAATCCGACAATGCCATCTCCTCGACGCCATCCAGAGGCTCCAACGCGCGGGCCCGGCCCTTCAACGCGTCAATCCTCCGCAGACATTCGGCGGTTCCCGGCTCGCGCTCAAGGCCGAGCAGTTCCTCGGGCAATGCCCGTATGCGCTGCGACAGCTCAGGATTAGGCATCATGCTCCTCTTTTCGTGTTCCGGTTGCAAAGTCCATTATTCCAGTAGTGATTCGTTGCGCTAGCGGTTCAGATGACGGCTCAACGCATCCGGTCCGGTTCCGACGCTTCTGGCATCCCCGTCCCGTTGTCCAAGGTTCTTCCGCAACGTCTCGCCAAACCTGTCCATCAAATCCGTTTTATTGCGGATCGGGCCAGAAACACGAAGGACCTCACCTTCCCTGATCCTGCGGAGCTCCCGATACGCTTTACCAACTGTACCCGGATGGCATCGAGGCGTTCGGGCGCGAACATGCGCATGCGCGACAACTCATGCGCCACCTCGTCGGGCCAGTCCGACAGAGCATCCAGATTGAACCGGCCCCAATCCTCCACCAGTTTGAGCTGCCGCAAGGCCGAGGGGCGTCCGGTCGCCGAATAGAACGGCTTGGCGAACCAGTCTCGGCCGTCCACATCGAGCTCGCCGCTCCACAGGCTCGCGCCGGTGTCGTAGATCGGAGCCGGGCGGACCGCAAGGGTCTCGATGTTCCGGATCAGACCGAAGTTGTTGTAATGCCTATCTGTATTGCGCATGAGGTAGTCGACCACGAGCCAATCGTCCGTGGCGTCACGAACCGCCCGTTCGTCTGCGCCGAAGCCGACGGCGGCGCGGATCCACTGGTCATGCGAGTTGAGGCCGTTGACGGCCTTGACGGATTGGAGCACCTGCCAGGCGGAGACCAGCTCCTCATGATTGGAGAGCATGTCCGCGCATGTGGACACCAGACGGTTGCCGTTGCGCGCCAGGGAATACCGGACGGCCGGAACGCCCAATCGCATGCAGAGCCTCGAGGCGATGACCTCGTTCATGGGCTCCTGGCCAGTACGGCCCGACTTGACGAGCAGTCTCCTGCCGGTGGCCCTGTCGATTGTCCAGCGTTTGGGAAGATCGCCGCCAGTGGACACGTCGGGGGCGTTGAGGCTGATGTCATGGGACGACGAGTACGAGGTGAGCAGGATCTCGCCCAGCGCCTCGTCGAAGGGATTGTCGAAGAAGTTGACGTCCTTCCATTCGGCCGGGTCATCCTCGCGTCTGACCCAGTACTGGTCCGACAGGCTCAAACCGTAGGTCCGGTCGAGCAGCTCCCCGGTCGATGCCGCGCCAAGCGATTCGAGCACGCGGCGGATGCCGTCGCGGGTGGAGGGGATGGCGCGGGACCTCCACCATTCGTCGATCCTCTTGGCATACAGCGCGCTCTTGCCGTGCGTGGTGAACTCCAGGGGCAGACGATCATGGTCAAGGACCTCGCCAGAGGAGCACGCGCGACCGGACTCGGGATCGTATTCGAACGCAAGAACCGGATGGTCCCCGCACATAATCAGCTTGCGTGGCATGATTCCGCTCCCTTCAAACTTGGTCTTTAAAGATTCTACAGGCACGAATTACGCGCGAGACGGCGTACCGTTTCATGACGCGATGCATGGATATGGGCCACTTCCGCAAATCGCAAGCCTCGGCGATGACGCCGACAACTGATACGGTAGGCATATTGGTTTCCCAAAGGTAAAGAGGCATGACCATGGGATTGTTCGACTTCGCTAAGACTCTTCGGGTGACGTGCCGTCCGGCTTCGGCGGTCGGGGCGATATCGCCAACCATCTTTTCAACGACCGATGAAAAGGCTCCGGTTGAAGGCTATGGCATGATGACACGAGCGTGGGGACATTTATGACCGAAGGATACTCGCATAAAGCGGCACACATCATCGAGCACATCGTTCTTGCGATCGCGCTGGTCTGGGCCGGCGGCTGCACCCTCATATGGACGCAAATAGACATGCCCCACAGCATCGTGAATGCGAAATCCGCTGACGGCACCTGCGAAGTGACCATCAGCGAACTCGGCTCGCCCATATTCTTCGGCCCAAGCAGCATCACGGTCAAAGTCTCTTGGGACACCGATCCCAGTGTTATCGGTTCCGAGAACGTCACGGAAATCAAAACGGATCTGCACAACGACGGCAAATCATTAGGCTCGGGCAACTTCACCGTCACCTGGCACGGCAACATCCCGACCGTCACCACCCATGGCGAGGAACAGCCGGACCAAAGCTACACATTCAACTGGAAATAACCGCTCCGAACATCATGTCTCTCCCGAGAGTAGTCCTCACAACCGGGCAGGTCCCACAAGGAGCATAGCTCATGCACCCACCGGCCGGTCTCAAGCCCATGAGACACTTAAGACCATGACTACCATCATCATGCGCACCTCGCATGATAACTGTGATCGACTGTTTTCGGCTTTATTCCAAGGTTTTCTGTCCTTGGGAAACCTGTCGGTCACGCTCATTTTCCACGAGGCACCTACAGGCACCCGAAAATAATCCGGGAACACTCCACCGTTCTGTCGGCGCTCAGCGTCTTCGTCGACCGGCATGGAAAAGAACAATACACCCTGTGGTTTCATGATGTTCAGCATGGGTGACGCCCAAAAGCATTCGTCCAGCAGCACGCCTCCGCGTCGGACAACGGGCAGAACGATACGCGTCCCGCGCAACCGTCCCGGCCGTCACAATGGCATCCCGATTCATTCCTGCGCTATCCCCACATACCTCGCCGCCGCGCCGATCGCGTTCACCCTCGACGAATATGAGGCCCTGAATTCCGTCAGCAACCGGACGGCCTTCACCTTGAACTCGCCCGCGCATCAAGTGCCCTTTGCCATAATCCCATCATCTCCCATCGAGCTAGGGGAATGCGGAACAAAAATCAGTTCATATCACTTTTTCTGTTCCTTGAACTGAGCCTGGTCTCTCCAGCAAGTCCTACTACAATAGGACTCATTCCTCCGCAGTTCGAGAATCGAGTCAATATGCGCCGAATTTGCCACATTCTTGTAGGTCTCCTAGTGTGTGCCGGACTCCTACGCACAGTAAGCGGCTTTATTTTTGACTACCTACATCCAGAATACGTGTCCAGCTTTCCTTCATACCTTTATTTTTTACGAGCAGTTCCCTTCCTTATCACTGCTGGTGCCGTCGAAACTATTTTTATTCGTGATAAAAAGGAGAAATAAATGAAGAAACTCAAGCAAATTGCCGCTACTCTAGTATCTGTAATATTGGCTGGAACTGTGACAGTAAATGCGTCGGCAGCAGAATCTATGGAGACTCCCTATAGGAGTCCTACCCTATCTAGCTTTCCGTCTAATGCTTCTCTGGAAGATCTTGAGAAAGCCTCAGATAACGAAGATCTGAGAATTATCTCATCTCCTTCTCGGGGCGCTAATTACAAAACGCGCGCTGCAGAGGCTGTAGCTTTACTGCGGATTTATTCCACTACAGGATCTGGCTCATCATCTAGTTTCACGAATCTCGGTCATTCTTGGCTTATGATCACAAACCTGTCTGGTTCTACGGTAAACATTGCTGGGATTAACGTTGCTGATGGTAAATCTATAACAGCAAGCACTTGGGATGAATCTGTAGATGTCAGTAGAGAACATAAGGGTCTGTGGCTCAATCTTGATTCGAAGCTTAATTCCAATGGTATTAATCTTCAGAATGTTTCCATTCAATTACCCTTAAGGCAAATTGATTTAAATACAGTAAATACTAATATTAAAAATAACGATAAATGGGGTTATCTTACCAACTGTTCTACTTTCGCTTCAAAAATTTGGAATTCAATTGCCAGTAGCAGCAGTAAAGTTGACGCTGGGGCCATCAATACACCAGCCAGTCTAGCAAAAATATTACAAAAGTTGGTGAGGCAGAATCATACACGTTGTTAAAATACAATACTTCTTCACCGCATTACGATTCCGTATATTATGGTTATCCGCCCATAAAGAGTAATAACAATAATTAGATAACCAAATCTGCCTGGTAAATCCAGACTAGTTTTATCTAGAATGAGCCGCAAGTTTGGCATAGCGCTTGCGGCTCATACGCACGATAGCAAGAGCCGCAGCATTCCCACCCGGTCTCAAGCCCATGAGACACTTAGGACCATGACTACCATTATCATGCGCACCTCCGAAGGTGACATCAAAATCAACCTGTTCGACGACGAAACCCCGGAAACCGTGGCCAATTTCCTCGGCCTTGCCACCGGCGAGAAGGAATGGATCGATCCGATGACCGGCCAGCCTTCCCATGAGCCGTTCTACAACGGTCTAACCTTCCACCGCATCATCAAGGATTTCATGATTCAGGGTGGCTGCCCGCTGGGCAACGGCACCGGCGGCCCGGGCTACGACTTCGACGATGAAATTGTTCCTGATCTGAAGTTCGACCACCCGTACCTGCTGGCCATGGCGAACGCCGGCCTGCGTCGTGGCATGGACGGCAAGATCCACGGCACCAACGGTTCCCAGTTCTTCATCACCACCGTGCCGACCCCGTGGCTCGACGGCCACCACACCATCTTCGGCGAGGTTGCGGATGACGATTCCAAGGCAGTGGTCGACAAGCTCGAAGCCGTGAACACCGATCGCATGGACCGTCCGACCGAGCCGGTCGGCATCGTGTCCGTGGAAGTGCTCAAGTAAGCGTTTCCCGCACAGCCGTACAATATAGGGAAGCCCCTCGATTGAGGGGCTTTCTTCATTTTATTTATAGAGGCGTTTGCTTGCAATCACCGGCTTATGTGATTCGTCAACATCACATTTTGCGCAGTCGCGGCTCCGCGGAATCCTTCGCGCCGGTGATGCGGTACACGTCGAACACGCCTTCGATTTTACGCACGGCGGCGAGCAGAGTGTTCAGATGCTGCGGATCGGCCATTTCGAAGCTGAATTGGCTGGTGGCCACGCGGTCGGTGCCGGTGGAAATCGAGCCGGAGATAATGTTCACGCCGTGGTCGGACAGCACGCGTGTCACATCGCTCAGCAGATGCGGACGGTCAAGCGCCTCGACCTGGATCTTGACCATGAACACGCCCTTGGTGCTGGTCCACTGCACATCCACCACACGTTCGGGCTGGCGTTTCTCCAGTTCGAGCATGTTCTGGCAGTCCACGCGATGCACGGACACGCCTTGGTTGCGGGTGATGAAGCCGATGATCTTGTCTCCAGGAACCGGCATGCAGCATCGGGCCAGCTTGACCCAGATGTCCCCCACGCCCTTGACGGAGATACCCAACGAGCTGGTGGTCTTCTTGGTACGCTCCACCTGCTTGAGCGGCAACGCCTCCTGCTCGACTTCCTCATCCACCTCGTCGCTGCCCGCGTCACGGACCAGATGCGAGATGACGTTCTGCGTGGAGATCTGGCCATCACCAATCGCCACGAACACGGCTTCCGCGTTGGCAAGGTTCAACTCGTCGGCGACGCCCACCAATGCTTCCGGAGTCAGCAGCGTGGTGATTGGCAGGTTGCGCTTGCGCATGGCGCGCGTCAGCTCGTCACGGCCTTCCTCGACGGCTTCGGTACGGCGTTCCTTGCTGAACCATTGACGAATCTTGTTGCGTGCCTTCGGGCTCTTGGCGAAGCTCAGCCAATCACGCGACGGACCTGCGGATTCGGACTTGGATGTCAATATTTCAACGGTATCGCCATTCTCGAGCTTGGTATCAAGCGGCACCAATCGTCCGTTCACGCGCGCACCCATGGTACGGTGACCGACTTCGGTGTGCACCGCATAAGCGAAATCAATCGGAGTGGCTTCGGCGGGAAGCGAGACGATCTTGCCTTTCGGCGTGAACACGTAGACCTCTGCCGCGCCCAAATCCTCTTTGAGGGAGCCAAGGAATTCGTCGGAATCCGGCGTTTCGCTCGTCCAGTCGGCAAGTTGCTGAATCCATTTGAGGTTGTCGGCCTCGCTCAGCTCCTGGTTTTCGCCACGCTTGCGGTCGGACTTGTCAGGCGAGCTCAACGCGCGTCCGGCTTGGCCGTTCTCCTTGTACTTCCAATGCGCAGCGATGCCGAATTCCGCGCGGCGGTGCATGTCCCACGTGCGGATCTGAATCTCCACCGGCTTGCCGCCGGGACCGACCACCGTGGTGTGCAGGCTCTGGTACATGTTGAGCTTCGGCATGGCGATATAGTCTTTGAAACGGCCGGGAACAGGGTTCCACCGCGCATGCACGGCACCCAACGCCGCATAGCAGTCCTGAATCGTGTCGACGATGATACGCACGCCCACCAAATCATAAATGTTGGCGAAATCGTGCCCGCGCACGATCATCTTCTGGTAAATGGAGAAGTAGTCCTTCGGACGGCCCGTCACATAGGCTTTGATGTGCTGTTCGTCGAGATCCTCATTGATTTCGGCGAGAATCTGCTTCAGGTACACGTCGCGTTGTCCGGCGCGACGGGCCACCAATACCACAATCTCGTTGTAGATCTTCGGATACAGAACCTTGAAGCTGAGTTCTTCCAACTCGGTTTTGATGGCGTTCATGCCAAGACGGTTGGCGAGCGGCGCATACACATCCAGCGTTTCACGTGCCTTTTTCTGCGCATTCGACTGCTTGACGTAACGCCATGTACGGGCGTTGTGCACACGGTCGGCGAGCTTGACCACCAGCACGCGCACGTCGCGGCTCATCGCCACCACCATTTTGCGGATGGTCTCGGCCTGGGCGGAATCGCCGTATTCCATTTTGGAAAGCTTCGTGACGCCGTCCACCAGGCCGGTCACCGTGTCGCCGAATTCGGCGCGGCATTCGTCGAGCGTGTAGTCGGTGTCCTCCACTGTGTCGTGCAGAAGGCCCGCTGCCACAACCAGCGGCCCCATGCCAAGATCGGCGAGGATCTGCGCCACTGCAAGCGGATGGATGATGTACGGCTCGCCGGATTTACGCCGTTGCGACGAATGCTGGTTGACGGCGCGCCGGTAGGCTCTCGCGAGAATGCTCATGTCCTCGTCGGGATGGTGGTATTCGCACATCTTGAGGATTGGTTCAAGCGGGTCAAGCGGATTCGTGCTGATCTCGCAGCCCAACATTCTGGCCGAACGAACCTCATGATCCATGTCGCTCATTTCGCTCCTCCTCGCTTGGAATGTACCCTATAGTACCCGCGCATCACCATATGACGGATGTATCCGGCCGCGTGTTGCACGGCCGGATACATCCTCGGTCTTTGTGTATTGCAGTCCCGTCAGGACGCAACGCCGGTTGATCCGAAGCCACGTTCCGCGCGGTCGGATCCGGGCAGGGTCTGCGCCTCGATGAATTTTGCCTCGACGTAGCGTTGGATGACCAGCTGTGCGATGCGGTCGCCCGGATGGAACGTCACGGCGCGTTCCGGATCGAGGTTGATCAACGGCACCTTGATTTCGCCACGGTACCCAGCGTCGATGGTTCCCGGCGCGTTAAGCACCGTGACGCCCTGCTTGACGGCGAGTCCCGAACGCGGATGCACCAGCGCCACATAGCCGGCAGGCAATGCGATTGCCACTCCCGTGGGCACCAGCGCCCGCTGGAACGGCTTCAACGTCACTTCTTCGGTGGTGCGCAGATCGGCACCGGCATCTCCGGCATGGGCGTAATGCAGCTGAGCCGGCTGCCCGGGATCCAGCGACTTTACCAGAACCTCGCGTTTTCCGGCTCGTTGTATGCCTCGTCGAACGCCATCAGGCCGCACACTCCTTGCATACCGGCTGTCCGTCGTCGGTAGTGTAGGCAAGCTGGCTGCGATGCTTCACCAGGAAGCATTCGGAGCAGATGAACTCGTCGCCCTGCATCGGAATGACGGTCACCGAAGCGTCCTCATTGCTCAAATCGCGCCCGGCAGCTCGTAGTCTTCGGCAATGGCGTTCTCGTCATCGTCCATATCGTTGGAATTGTTCTGAGAACCCTTGCTCAAAGCCTGGAGCGACTCCTCGTCCTCGTCTTTGTTGCGCGGGGAATCATAATCCTGTGCCATCGAGATTCCTTTCGTCATCTATGGTGCTTATGCGCCATAGAATACATGACTTTTCCCCCGCTAGGATACACGAATTGAAATACTCGTAAAATCCGACACGTGGGGCACAATAGAATTAATAGAAAAATCTAAGGGAAAGTGGTGTGTTGTGCCTGAGAATGCGCTCGAAGATGCACGGTTCGATCATGTGAGTGAAACCGGTGAGCTCGTCTTTGTTTCAGGTGCCGGCAAATTCGCCGTCAAGGTCGATGAAGCGCTTGAAAGAGCCATTTTGGAGGCAAAACAGATTCGCACCGAAACCCAAGAGGAGCGTCAGCAGCAAGCGCCTTCCACGCTGCCGATCTCCCAAATCCAATCCTTGATTCGAGCCGGAGCCAATCCGACCCGCGTGGCGGAGCGATATTCGTTGAGCGAAGCGCTTGTTCGGCGTTTCTCGGCGGCGGTGGAAACCGAAAAGCAATATGCGATCGAACAGTTCCTGGCGGTTCCCGCGCCGAAGGAAAGCCGTGTGCGCACGCTTTCCGAACTGATCGAACGCACTTTCGCCGCAGCCCACGTACGGTTGGAGGATGTGCGGTGGAAGGCCACCAGACGCGGTTTGGAACCGTGGAAGATTACCGCGGAGTTCGATTCCGCAGGTCATGCCGCCCGTGCGGAATGGTCTTGGAACATGCATGACAACGCGGTCAACTGTCTGAACGCAACGGCACGCAAGCTCATCGGCGAGCAAGACACGACGACGGAAGGACACGCCGAGAAGCAGGTCGACCAGAATTTTCTCGCATCATTGAATTTGCCGGGCGATTCCGCACGTTCCGCACGTATCGAACAGACGGTGTCTGCTTGGAATGCTCCGGAACCGGTTGCACCACAAGCCACGAATATCAAGACCACCGTTGAGACTCAGTCATCGGCGACCGTTCCGCTGCCGAACCGTCCGGAAATCGCGACGACGCAGTCCCCCGCCCCTTCAACGACGGAACCTGCCCAAAACTCGCAAAACACGCAATCCGCCGGCGAGAAGCAGTCCGATAAGTCCAAGACGGCATCATCCGATCCTCATAGTCAGAGCACCACCAAATCGAAGCGCCGTGCAGGACGCTCCGCAGTGCCGAGTTGGGATGAAATTCTGTTCGGTGACTGATTAACGTTCCCTAACATCCCACGGCAACATCCGTTCAGACGTTCGGATCATTCGATCAAGCCACGTCAATCAGGCATGGAATATCAGATTCCATGTAGGTCAGCGACCCGTGCACGCTGGGCAGATGCATCGCCTTCTCCGCCTGTGTGCGGGAATCGACAATGGTGGTAGAGCCCGCAGCGGAGACGACCACATCGCCGATCATCGACTTGACGCGTTCATCGACTGGTCCGTAGACGCCTTCCTCGATTGCCTGCCGGCGGGTGCGCACCTGGGCGCGCTCCCCCAGCACGTCACGCCAACGAGCGGCGATGTCCTCCGGATTCTCGCCATCCTCGCCATAAAGCATGACACAGCGTGGTTCACCACCGACATTCGCGACGCCCCGCATCAGCTGGGGTTCGGACGCTATGTCGATGCAGGCTTCCGGGTCGCGGTTATCATGCCATGATCCGCCACGATGACGATCAGCGTGTTCTTCGGCACACTTCGACGCAGCAAAGACAACTGGGCGTCGACACGCTCATATGTGCCGATCCACTTGTCGGAGTCCCAGCCGTAATTGTGTCCGATCTTGTCCGCGTCGCGCAGGTACACGTATGTCAGTCCGGGCGTGTTCGCCGCTTTCGCCGCGGTCATGATACGTCGGCGTGGATCGTCATTGGAGATGTAGTCGCTGCCACGTAACGCCGCCTGAGTCAACGCGGAGAACGCGAATTTCGGCAGTCCCGAACTGGTGACGCGAACGTCCTGTTCCGCCAATCGTTCGAATATGGTCGGCTGCTGTTGCAGTTTCAGCGGTGCGGGCGCGTTTTTGAAAGAGATGAGCTGGCAGATTTCGCCATTGTCGGGATTGAGCTGCGTATACCCCGTCATGCCGGTTAATCCGGGGCATGTGCCGGTGCCGAACGTGGACATGGCGGCCACGGTGGTGCTGGGCATGCATGTGGCGATTGGCCGCTGGTTAACGCCATCCGCCATCAGCGACCGTAGATAGGGTGAATGCCCCAATCTCATATTGATGTTCCAATATCCGAGACCGTCCACCAGGACCACGACTGCCGAACGCGCGTCCGGCAGGCCAAGTGCCTCTTGGAGTCGTTTCGGATCGGCATGGATGGCCGTTGGAATCGGATGCCCGATGGCGCTGGAAATGGCGGGAAGTACCGAGGATAGGTGGAGAGCACCGCCGCGGCTGCCCTCATCCGGCAGTTCGTCGCCATATCGTGCCGGACTGGTCATGGCTAGCAGCTGGTCGATTTCGGGCACTTCAACACTCATGGTTCCCATTCAAGCACCGCGGCAGTACCAGCTGGTAATATTGCTAGTGATTACCATAACCTTTCCGTGAGGAGAACCACCGCATGGTGTCGCACCGCAAACCGGCAAAACCAGCCTTTGACCCGCGTACGGTCAAGGAGAACATCGTCGAAACGCCGTTGAACGAGGAAATGAGCAAGTCGTTCCTCGAATACGCGTATTCGGTGATTTACGCCCGAGCGCTGCCTGATGCCAGGGACGGTCTCAAGCCGGTGCAACGACGCATCATCTATCAGATGGGTCAGATGAGCCTCAATCCGGACCGGCCGTATATGAAGTCGGCGCGTGTGGTTGGCGAAGTGATGGGCAAGCTCCATCCGCATGGCGATTCCGCGATTTACGAGGCGATGGTACGTTTGGCGCAGCCGTTCGCGATGCGGCTGCCATTGGTGGACGGTCACGGCAATTTCGGTTCTCTCGATGACGGTCCTGCTGCTTCTCGTTATACCGAGGCTCGTATGGCGCCGGCCGCGTTGGGCATGAATGCCGATATCGCCGAAAATACCGTCGATTTCACGCCGAATTACGATAACAAGCTTCAGGAGCCGACTGTGCTGCCTGCCGCGATTCCGAACCTGCTGGTCAATGGTGGTTCCGGCATTGCCGTCGGCATGGCCACGAATATGGCCACGCACAATCTTGGCGAGGTGGTGGCTGCGGCCAAGCATCTTATGCGCCATCCCGACGCGACGTTAGAGGAGTTGATGCGCTACGTGCCGGGTCCGGATTGGCCGGGCGGCGGCGTGATTGTGGGCCGCAAGGGCATCCGCGAGGCGTACGAGACGGGTCGTGGCGCGTTGACCACGCGTTCCGTGACGCATATCGAAAACGTGACGGCTCGCAAAAAGGCCATCGTCGTGACGGAACTGCCGTTCATGGTGGGTCCGGAACGTGTGTTGGAACGTATTTCCGAAGGTGTGAAGAACCGTAAGCTGGACGGCATTTCCGGTGCCATCGATCTGACTGACCGGCATAACGGCACGCGCCTCGTCATCGAAATCAAAACCGGGTTCGATCCGAACGCGGTGTTGGCGCAGCTGTTCAAGCACACGCCGTTGCAGGACAATTTCACCATCAACAATGTGGCGTTGGTCAATGGCCGTCCGCACACCATGGGATTGAAGGAAATGCTTCAGGTGTGGGTGGACCATCGTCGTGTGGTGATCCGCCGACGCAGTGAATTCCGCAGGAAGAAGGCGCTTGAGCGGCTGCACTTGGTGGAGGGCTTGCTGCTCGCCATGGTGGACATCGATGAAGTCATTCAGGTGATTCGCTCTTCTGATGATGCCGAGGCCGCGAAAACAAAGCTTATCGCCGTATTCGATCTGGACGAGATTCAGGCACAGTACATTCTTGACTTGCGGCTGCGCCGTCTGACCAAGATGAGTCGTATCGAGCTTGAGGCGGAACGCGACGATCTGAAGCGGCGTATCGAAGAGCTTGAACGCATTCTTGCTTCCGATGAGGCGCTTGACGGCGTGGTCATTGACGAAATGGATGACGCCGTGGCCAAATACGGCACTCCCCGGCGCACGGTGCTGCTGGATGAGGATGAGGAAGGCAATTTGACGCCTGTTGTGGCGCATGGCGATGATGGCGTCTCTGCAAACGCGATGGCTGCCGCGCGCGCGCCGCGACCGTATCCTCCGCAGCGGCCGATGTCGCCGCAGCCGCAAAGGCCGCAAAGAAGGCCGGCGATGAGAATGCCACCGCATCGGCTCTGCAGATTGATGACGAGCCGTGCGCGGTGATGCTGTCCGCCACGGGCCTGATCGCACGCACTTCCGAGGATGCGGTGGAACGTTGGGAGAATCGTTCGGCTTCCGGCGGACGCGCCAAGGATGATCAGATCGTTTCGATGTTCCGCACGTCCACACGTTCCTCATACGGCTTGGTTACTTCAGCGGGTCGTCTGGTGCTGGCCCATGTGGTCGAATTGCCGAAGGTTTCCGCGGATGGGCCGCTCAGTGTCACGGGTGGTGTGAAGGCCGAGGAACTGCTGGGCATGACGGAGAACACCGATCCGATCCGCGGCGAACGGGTGATTGCTGCGATTGATATGCCGTCCACGGATGACGACGGTCAGCTTGTTCCTTTGGCGTTGGGCACCCGCAACGGCGTGGTCAAGCGTTGGAACCGTGAATCTCCGACCACAATGGATTCGTGGAGCGTCATCGATTTGAAGGATGATGACGAAGTGCTTGCCGCTGCCGAAGCCCGTGATGAGGATCGTCTGGTGTTTGTGTCCACCGATTCCTCGTTGTTGACGTTCGAAGCGAAGAATGTGCGTCCGCAGGGCCGTACCGCTGGCGGCATGGCGGGCATTCGTCTGGCTGAGGGGTGTTCGGCGGCGCGTTCGCGGTGGTGCCTGACGGCAAGGTGACATGGAATTACGAAGAAGGCGAGAATAGACTGTTCTCCGCTTCCGGAGCCGTGGTGTTGACGGTTGCCGGCGATTCCGAAGCGTTGCCTGGCACTGAAAACGGTGCCGCGAAGGTCACGCCGTTGGAGATGTATCCGACGAAGGGCCGTGGTACGGGTGGCGTGCGTTCGCAGCGATTCCTCAAGGGGCAGGATACGTTGATTCTCGCGTTCGTGGGCGCGTATCCGTTGCATGCTTCCACGCAAAGTGGCGCTCCTGTGGAATTGCCGAAGCCTGATATGCGACGCGATGGTTCCGGTACGGATCTGTCGGCGCCGATTGCGGTGGTCGGCTGATTCGACGAAATCGATTGGCGGGGCTCTGGACTGGTTCTTCTTCTTCCGGTTCAGGGCCTTCCCGTTTTGCGCACTTGGGCTGCCAGGTTGAATGAGCAGGCTGGGTGAAAGTGCCTCCGGCTTGGTTCAGCCATATAGCTTCATGCCTTGTGGGCTGTCCACGAACCCGGCAGCATGCAGCAAACGTCTGTATTCGTTGCGTTCCTTCAATGATTCACCGTTCATTTCGGCGAAGCTGACGCTGCCCTTGGACTGATGTTGCAATGCATAGGCAAGTTCCGTACATGCCGGCTGCAATATTCGCTCGTCATCGGTGAAGCTGACGATTCTGTGGCTTTTCGGCACGGCGAACAGCACCGGCATGCCGTGGTCGAGCACGATGACCGATTCCGCTCTGCGCGCCGGTTTCATATGGTGTTGTTCGGGCCATGTGATCGCGGAGCCTGTCAGATTGGCCGGGTCGGTCACGTCGAGCGCCACGCAGGATTGGCTGCGCGCTTCGTCGTCGCCGCGCAAGGCGTCCACTGTGTCACGTCCGGCGAATTGGGCCGCTCCGAATCCTTTGACGAACATGCCTCTGACCAGATTGCCGTGTTCCTCCATGCGTTTGAGTACCGGGTATAGTCCGGAGAATCCGCCTGCGACCTGCTCCTTGTCGATTAGCGGAGCGGCGATCACGCCATATCGGTCGAGCAGCGATTCGATCAATGCGATGTCGTATTCCTCGATGCCGGCTGTTGGTTTGCCGGCGGTATCGTCCGTTTGGTCCGGTATCGCCATTGGACTGGTCTGGGACGAGTCGACCGCGGACCATAATCCACCGAGCGTCACCGGTGTCGAGGCGTGGATCCGTACGCGTCTGCGTGCGGCAGTGCGTGGCGCGCGCACTGAAACCGTGCCTTGAGCCAAGGCCCGAACGGGAGCGAATGAACTGTTCGTCACTTTGCCTTGCCATACCAAGGACCACAAGGCTTCCTCGAACTGGCTTTCGCCCCATGCGGGAAGGATGATTTCCCCTGTTTCAGGATTCACGTTGACTTCCGCATGTTCCTGCCAGATGGTTTTGGCGGCTGTGGAAAGCTGCCGCGCATGGAAGGCTCCCCCATTCGATAATGCGGCAAGTATCGTCTCCGGCACGGTCATGGTTCCGGCACTATAGGCATTGTTCTGCGATTGTTCGCCGGGTTTCGTCAGCAGCCGTGAATCAGCTGGATGGAATGCGATTCCGCCGGCTTCCTTGGCGTTGGAACCATTGATTTTGGAGCCGACCCATACCACATCTCCGGATGCGAGCAATTCGTCCAACATACTCGGTTGGTAGTCGCGAACGCGTGCGGGGAAGACCGAGGATTCCCAAACGGAGGCGTGAGGTATATGCCTTCAAGCTGTTCGATCACACGCATCAGCCGTCGACGCCTTCATATCGGGCGCACCCACAGGTCCGACACCTTGTCTGTCCAACAGGAACGCCTGATAGACGGCCGGTTCCACCGGCTTGATGGCTTTGCGTGCTTGGCAAGCGAAAGCGCGCGGATACGCCGAAACACGTCTTTGTGGAGCCATTGCTGGGGCGTTTGCCGAGGTGACCGTTCCGATGCTGAATCATCGGAACCATTGGCGTCCGCTCCGGCCGCATCATCGACGAAATGGCCTTTCAGCAGTTCGCCTTTGGCATGTAATTCATCCAACATGCGTACGCCTTGGACAGCGTCCAATCCCAGTTCGGCGATCATCTGATCCGCGGTGAATGGGCCATGCGTTTTGACATATCGCGCCACACGGCCGGCAATGTCGGTCTCGTCCAAATCGTTCCAGAACGTCCGTCCGGCAAGCTCCTTCCCAACCTGCGCGATGACGTCGGCATCCAACAGCGAAGCCATGTCCGTGGCTCCCAGAAGACGTTCCAGCACTTCCGGGTCCATGGACAGCAGTTGCGTACTGCGTTCGGCTTGCGGCACGTCGTATTGGTACATGACCGCGCCCACGTATCCGAACAGCATGTTTTCCGCGAACGGCGACGGCGTTTCCGTGACGGTCTCGCTCAAAGAGATGACTCCGGAGCGTAATCCGGACATCACATGTTTCAGCGCGGGCAGATCGTACACGTCCTGTAGGCATTCGCGTGCGGTTTCCAACAGCAACGGGAAGTTCTTCCGAGTTCGGGCGGCGTTGAGCAGTTGCGCCGCGCGCAGCCGCTGCTGCCATAAGGGGACGCGTCTGCCGGGGTTGGCGCGTGGCAGGAACAGCGATCGCGCCGCGCATTCTCGGAATCGTGCGGCATACAGCACGCTTTCGCCGACTTGTGTTCCGATGATGCGTTGCAGCTCTTCCGTGTCGAACAGCAGCAGCTCGCGGATCGGCAGGTTGCTGTCGCCGTCCGGGAGGCGGATGATGATGCCGTCGTCGGCCGCGTATACCTGCCCATCGAACCCGTATCGTTGTTTGATACGTGTGGTGATGGCCATGGCCCATGGTTCGTGCACGCGTCTGCCGTATGGCGAGTGGACGATCACACGCCAATCGCCTTCTTCATCCTGGCAGCGTTCGACGACCAGCTCACGGTCGTTGGGAATCGTTCCCGTGGCGGCGCGCTGTTCGGCAAGCAGGTCGGCAAGATTGCCGATGGCGTTGCCATCCAATCCGTCACGACGTAGACGTGCGATTGTTGTCGTGTCGAATCGGCTGGTCTTGTCTCCTGCGATGCCGTCCGAGACTTCCGCGCGTAGTCCTTGCGCCATATCGCGTACGAATCGGCCTTGGGACCGTCCGAATGCCGCGTCCCGCCCGTCGCCTTCGCCATGCCAGAACGGCAGTCGGGCGGTACGCCCTGGAGCAGGAACCACCACCACACGGTCCCGGGTGATTTCCTGGATCTGCCAGGTCGATGTGCCGAGGGTGATGACGTCTCCGACCCGGGATTCGTACACCATTTCCTCATCCAGCTCCCCCACTTTGCGTGGGCCCGGTCCGGAGCCTTCTTCGGGAAGCACCACGGTGTAGGTTCCTCGGTCGGGTATGGTGCCTCCGCTGGTCACGGCCAGTCGTTGAGCGCCAGGGCGCGCGGAGATGAGACCCGCCTCTTCGTTGTATTGCAATGGAGGTCGGAAGGCGGAGAAATCCTCGCCGTTGTAGGCACCGGTCATCATGCCCATCACAGCATCGAACATGGTTCTGTCGAGATCTTCGAATGGCGCGGCCTTGCGCACGGTCACGTACCAGTCGTCTGGTTTCAGATCATCCATCGCCGCGGCGGCGACGGTTTGCTGGGCAAGCACGTCCAAGGGGGTGCATGGAATGGTCAGTGTTTCGATGTCTCCGGAGCGCATGCATTCGATGCCTGCGGCCGTGCCGATGATTTGCTCTCGTGTAATCGGGTAGAACAGTGCATGCGAGACTCCCCCGACCTTGTGGTCGGCGCGCCCCACCCGCTGCAATCCCGAGGACACGGACAATGGCGGTGCGATCTGGATAACCAGATCCACTGAACCCATGTCGATGCCGAGTTCAAGGCTCGATGTGGCGACCACGCAACGCAATTGGCCGCGTTTGAGCTGCTCTTCGATCTGTTTGCGCCGGTCTTTGGAAACGGAACCATGATGCGCCATGGCGATCGCGTCGGCGTCCGCATGCGAGGAGACCAGCATGGTGGTGGATCCGACCACGGAATCGTAGTGTTTGGCGAAGCCTTCACGGCCTTCCGGGGAGCCCAGATCCGGATACGGCTGGGTGGAATCACTGGCTGTGGACTCCGGCTGGGATGCGTTGTCCGACACACTCAAGTCCGTTCGGCCAAGCCTACGGTCGGACAGCGCATCCCCGCCCTGCGTCCGCTTTGACGGCGGTTTCAGACCCAGTTTTCCGGGATGTGCGCAATTGCGCATACAGGTCGTTGAGCCGTGCGGTGAGTTTTTCCGCAAGGCCACGGGAGTGACGAACACGAGGGTGGTGTGGTGTTTCAGCACTTCGTCAAGCACGCTGCGTTCGATGGCCGGCCATACCGAACCTCCGGTCGAAACCCGTGAGGTATGTTCGTTTCCCCCGCCCGAAGTCAGTCCTTTACGTTCCGCCAATGCCTCCATGGCAGGACTCACCCCGGAGATATGCGTGGTATGGCGGTTCGGAAGTTTCACGGCGCCTGCCCTCCGCCCTGCGTCGTCGGAGACGGGATCGCGCATGGCCGAAAGCGGTTCCACCACTTTCAGATCCATGTCGGGGTGCGATTCGGGTCTGATGACGCGTACCGGCCGTATGCCGCCAAGGAAACGTGCGGCTTCGGCCGGCGGTTCCACAGTGGCGGAAAGCCCGATGCGTTGGACGGACCGGCCGGCAAGGCTTTCCAATCGTTCCAAGCTCAGCGCCAGGTGCGCGCCACGTTTGAGCCCGCGATGGCGTGCACTTCATCCACGATAACGGTATCAACGGCGGAAAGTATCCGTCGCGCCTTGGAGGTGAGCAGCAGGAACAGCGATTCTGGCGTGGTTACGAGGATATCCGGCGGATGGCTGACGATTCTGCGCCGTTCCTGCGGCGTGGTGTCGCCGCTTCGTATGCCCACGCTGACTTTCGGCGATGGCAATCCCATCGCCTCGCACTGTCCGGCGATGCCAGCCAATGGCGCTTGGAGGTTCTTGGCCACATCCACGCCCAGAGCCTTCAATGGCGAAATATACAGGACCTTGACGCCGCGGACGGGTTTACGTTTCTTGGCATTGCAATCGGATTCAGCCGTGCCGTCCCCACCGCCGGACGTCCGCAATAAGTCATCGCCCTCCTTCGTCATCAGACGGTCGATTGCGGAAAGGAAGGCGCACAATGTCTTGCCGGAGCCGGTGGGCGCCACCACCAACACGTTCTCGCCGGAGCGGATGGCCGGCCATGCCAGACGTTGCGCCTCCGTCGGAGCATTGAACGCATGCTTGAACCAGGCATTGGTAGCCTCCGAGAACAAGTCCATGCATTCGTACATACGTTCGATTATGGCATCGTCTTCAGACATCATCCACAACCGGCAGAAACCCCGTCATTCGTCGTCGACCCATTCGAGCACACCGCCCGGCTGACGCATTCGAGCGTCTCACATATGGCGTCGTCAGGCGGCCGCACGGTCGCCGCACTTGCGGCGCAAGGTCTCATGCATGGCGACCATCAGCGCCAGGAACACCACCAGATAGAACGGGAACAGGTTGACCGAAACATGTTGCGCGATCAGCCCGAACAGCGGCGGCATGCACATCGATCCCACATAGGCGCAGGCCATCTGCATGCCGACGATGGCCTGCGATTTGTCCTCGCCGAAATAAGCAGGAGTGGAATGGATGACGCACGGATAGATCGGCGCGCAGCCCAAACCGATGACCATTAGTCCCGCGATGGTGCCGATATTGTGCGGCAACGGCAGGAGCATGATGACGATGCCGGTCAGCACCAACGCCTGGCCAAGACGAATCATGGCCGGATCGTTCAGTTTCATGGTCAGGAAACGCTGGCGAGACGTCCGACGGTGATGCCGATGCAAAACAGGCTTCCCCACATGGCCGCCGTGGTCTTGTCGATGCCCTTGCCAAGCGCCATATAGCTGCTGGCCCACAACATGGCGGTCGATTCGAGTGCGCAATAGCAGAAGAACATCACGAGGATCTCGCGGGCGCCACGGATGGCGAGCACACCGCGAATACCAAGCGGCTTGCGCCGGTCAGCTGTTTCCCCTTCCGATTGCTCGGACTGCGCGGATTGCACGGAAGAGGTTTCACTCGTCCGCTGCGGTTCGACGGTCTTACGCGCCTTCCACAACGGCAGGCTCAGCACCAGCACCGCGGTGAGCACGACCTGCAGAATGGAGATGGTCCGGTAGCCCCACGCCCAGCCATGGCCGGCACCCAATGCGCTTGCCATGATGTACGGGCCAAGCAGCGTGCCCAAGCCCCACATGGCGTGCAGCCAGCTCATGTGACGGCTTTCGTAGTGGATTGCCACATAGTTGTTGAGCGCCGCATCGACGCCACCCGCGCCCAAGCCGTACGGAATGGCGAAGAGCAGCAGCATCCAGTAATTCGGCGAGATGGAGAAGCCGAACAATGCGAACGCCGTTAACGCAACGGACACTGCCGTGACCTTGCCTGCACCGAACCGCAAGGTTATGCGGTCTGATAGCAGCGCGGACACGATGGTGCCGGCGGAAATCGTCATGGAAATGCCACCCGCCCAGGAAATCGGCGCATGCAGGTCGCCGCTCATCGTCGGCCATGCGGCGCCGAGCACCGCGTCCGGCAGACCCAGACTGATGAAGGCGATGTAAATCACGGCGAGCAGCAGATTGGCCACAGTCAGCTCCTTGTATGTTTTATGTTTGCGGCAATAAAATCACGAAAATACTCCGCTATTTTATCCAAAGTTACCTACCAAACGGTATTTTGTATCTTGCACTATCGCCCGACGTTTTTGCATTATCGTGCATACACGAAAAGCGGGTCTCCGCCGTAACGCAAGACCCGCCAATCGCAATCGCCATGCAATATCAGGTGTCGATCTTGGAACGGTCGAAATCGTCGGCGTTCTCCACGATGAACGCCTTGCGCGGCGGCACGTCATCACCCATGAGCAGGCTGAAGATGTGGCTGGCCTGTTCGGCGTCCTCCATGCGGATACGGCGCAGCATGCGGGTGCGCGGATCCATGGTGGTATCGGCCAGCTGGTCGGCGTCCATCTCACCCAAACCCTTGTAACGCTGGATGTCCTCGTTGTAGCCGATGTGCTTTTTATCAAGCTCGGCGAGTTTGCCTGCCAACTCATCATCGGAATACGTGTAGATGTACTCGCCCTTATGCGTACCCGTCAACGCGATACGATGCAGCGGCGGCACGGCGGCATACACATGACCGTATTCGATAAGCGGCCGCATGTACCGGTAGAACAGCGTCAGCAGCAGGATGCGGATGTGCGCGCCGTCGACATCGGCATCGGTCATCATGATGATCTTGTTGTATCGGGCCTGTTCGATGTCGAAGCTCGCTCCGGAACCAGCGCCAACCACCTGGATGATGGCCGCGCATTCCTTGTTGGACAGCATCTGCGCGAGCGATGCCTTCTGCACGTTGAGGATCTTGCCTCGAATCGGCAGCAACGCCTGGAATCCGGAATTACGGGCGGCCTTGGCTGTGCCCAATGCGGAATCACCCTCGACGATGAACAGTTCGGCCACATCGTCATTGCCAGGCTGGCAGTCGGACAGTTTCGGCGGCATGGACGCGGATTCAAGCGCGTTCTTACGGCGTGTGACTTCCTTGGTCTTGCGCGCCTGCACGCGGGCATGCATTTCGCCGACGATTTTCTCCAGCACGCGGCCGGACTGTTCCTTGTAACCGCGTTTGGAGCCGGTAATCATCTCACCGAACTGCCTGTCGGTCATTCTGGAGACGATCGGCTTGACTTGCGCGGTGCCGAGCACGTCCTTGGTCTGGCCTTGGAACTGCGGTTCGGCGATGCGGACGGTGACGACGGCCACCAGACCGGCGAGAATGTCGTCACGTTCCACCTTCATATGGGAATCCTTGAGATTCACCTTGAGTTTGCGCGCGTTGTCCTCGATGGCCTTGCGCACCTGCTTGGTGATGCCTTGGAGGAAGCCGTCCACGTGCATGCCGCCGCCGGGCGTCTCCACCACGTTGACGAAGCTGCGCATGGTGGTGTCGTAGCCGTTGGTCCATCGCATGGCGATATCGACTGCGCAATCACGCGTCACCTTCTGCGCATGCAGTTCACCATCGTCTCCGACCGCCTGCGTTTCTTCAACATACGTGTCCTCGCCGGCGATGCGCCAAATATCGGAGACCGCTTCGCCTTTGGACAGGAAATCGACGAAATCCTTCACGCCTCCGGTATGGCAGAATTCTTCGACGCGCGCATGCGGATATTTCGGCTTGCACGGGTTGGGAAACAGTTTCCTGCGATTGCGTGGCAGCATCGTTTTCTTGCGATTCGGCTGATTCATCAGCTTCGGCTGAATCCTCCTGCAGTATGTCGGCAGAGGTTCCGATATCATCCGTTTCAGCGGACGTGTTCTCTTCCGTCACCTGTTCGATGACATTGTCATCGACTTCCAGCATTTCGTCAATGGACTCGTCGCCGGTTTCGGGAATGTTCTCGTCGATGACGGTGATTTTCAGCCCTGGCACCAGGAAACTGGTCTGCCGTACACGGTCGATGAGCTGGTCATAACTGAATTCAGCGGTATCGTTGAAAATCTCCGGATCCGCCCAATAGCGGATGCGGGTACCCGTGGTCTTCGGACTGACTTTGCCGATGATCTCAAGTTCGGTGGGACGATTCTTGCGCGTCTTCTTGAATGGCGAATCGGGAGACGGGTGTTCCGGATCAACGTCGGAATACACTCCGGGGTGGCCCTGATGGAAAGCCATGTGGTGGGTTTTGCCGTCACGATCCACTTCCACGTCGAGACGGGAGCTCAATGCGTTCACCACGGATGAGCCGACACCATGCAGACCGCCGGGAAGCGCCATACGAGGAATTGCCGAATTTGGCGCCGGCATGCAGCTTGGTCAGCACCACTTCCACGCCGGTGAGCTTGGTTTTCGGCTCCACGTCCACCGGAATGCCTCGGCCATTGTCCGCCACTTCAACGGAACCATCGTCATGCAAGGTCACGATGATGTGGTTGCAGGCTCCCGCAAGAGCCTCATCGACGGCATTGTCGATGATCTCCCACAGGCAGTGCATCAGGCCCTGGCTGTCGGTCGTGCCGATGTACATGCCCGGACGTTTGCGCACCGCATCCAAGCCTTCGAGCACGGTAAGACTCTCAGCACCGTAATTATCCTTGGCCATGTTCCCTTTCAATTGTCGCCTTACAAGACATGAAGTCGAGAAACCCTGCGTTCATGCCGGTTTCTCGACTTCATTTACTCGCGTCTGATTACTATCACTGGTCCAGGAAGTCGCGCAGCGTCTGCGAACGGGACGGATGGCGCAGCTTGGACATGGTCTTCGATTCGATTTGGCGGATACGTTCGCGCGTCACGCCATACACACGTCCGATATCATCCAGCGTCTTCGGCTGGCCGTCCTCCAAACCGTAGCGCATCTTGATGACGCCAGCCTCACGCGGAGACAGCGTTTCAAGCACCTGCTTGAACTGCTCCTGCAACAGCGAGAAGGCGACGGCATCGGACGGTGCGATGGCGTCGGTGTCTTCGATCAGATCACCGAACTCGGAATCGCCATCCTCGCCCAGCGGCGTGTGCAGGGAAATCGGCTCACGCCCGTACTTCTGCACTTCCTGCACCTTCTCGACCGGCATGTCGAGCTCACGGGCCAGTTCGTCCGGCGTAGGTTCACGGCCGAGGTCCTGAAGCATCTGGCGCTGCACGCGGGACAGCTTGTTGATGACTTCCACCATATGCACAGGCACACGAATGGTGCGGGCCTGATCAGCCATGGCACGGGTGATGGCCTGGCGAATCCACCATGTGGCGTACGTGGAGAACTTGAAGCCCTTTTTCCAGTCGAACTTCTCTACGGCACGAATCAGACCAAGATTGCCTTCCTGAATCAAATCGAGGAACAGCATGCCACGGCCCGTATAGCGCTTGGCAAGAGAGACCACGAGTCGAAGGTTGGCTTCCAGCAGATGGTCCTTGGCGCGCTTGCCGTCGTTCGCGGCCCACTTCAGTTCACGCCGGCGCTTGAAATCCATCTTGTCGGATTCCGTGTCCAGCAGATGTTGGGCGTACAGACCGGCCTCGATGCGTTCGGACAGGTCGACTTCCTGTTCGGCGTTCAGCAGGTTCACTCTGCCGATCTGCTTCAGGTAATCCTTGACCGGATCTGCGGTGGCGCCGGCTGCGATCACACGACGCTTCGGATTGCCGGACGGCGTCAGATTGTCGTCGTCATCATCGTCACGCACCACGAAAGCGCCTTTTTCCTTGGGCTCTTCCGGCTTTTTGCGCTTGTCTTCGTCATCGTCTTCCAGTTCGGAATCGTCATCCTCGTCGATATTGTCCTCGTCGAGGTCGTCATCCTCCCCTTCGTCGTCCACGTCATCAAGGTCATCGTCGAAATCATCAAGATCGGCATCCTCGACGGGATCGTCTTCAGGAGCGTCCTGCTCGATCAGGCTCTCTTCTTCTTCCGCTTTCTTGCTTTTCTTGGCGGCGGAGGTCTTCTTCGCGGCCGTCTTGCGCGACGTCTTCGTAGCGGTCTTTGAGGACTCGCTCTTCTTGGCAGCAGGCTTGCGCGTGGAGGCCTTTTTTCCGGAGGTGGTCTTTTCGGTCAGATCAGTCTGTTCCGTATTTACCGTCGTTTCCTTGGTGGCCAAACTTATCCTCCTATTGATCCCGCCGGAAGCGTATACCATATGGACCCACTTCTGGCAAGGGCAAATCGTCAACTATGTGAGTTAACCATCTTGCAAGGACGATTATTCCCGCGTGTTGAGCTCACCATGCGCAAGTACCGCTTCCTTTCGGCGTGTTGCTCTATGTCTCTTCGGCCCATACCGGTCCGATATGACGATGCGCCGCGGAGCAGATGATCGCCGCGAGCGAACAATTCTCATCCAACGCGAGCGCACGCATCGCGCACAGCATGGCGCGCTCATCGCCCATCCACCACAGCACATAACTGATGATGGCCAATGGCTGCACATGATACCGTTCGGGGACCATCCCGATGATGTCGAACATCATGTTGACGCCGTTGTCGCAACGTTTCGTGTCGGGTTTTCTTGATGCGTCACGGAACGATCCGTTGAGGGATTCCTCCAGATGACGCGTGTTGCCGGGAAGTGTCGGATTGGCCATGAATCCCATGAGAAAGTCACGTGACGAACGTCGTTCATCCACGATGATGGAGACCAGCAGCGCGTCACGCACCGCCATGGTCTGCTGCATGGCGATGGCAAGTGCTCCCGCACCGTTTCTGGACAGTCTGCATTCTGGCGATGAATCGTCACCTCCCGACGATTCATCGGCCAGCTCATCCATCCATTCCGAGAATGGCTCCTGCAGGAAATCGCGTATGCTCTCCGCCATGCCCAGCGATTTGCAATCCTCCACCAATTGGTCTTCAAGCCGTTCCATCTCGGCTTCGCATATCGGCATGGGCCCGTCGATCGTCTTCATGTCTCGTCCTCCTTGGCGTATCGGAGCGGTCGCTTGATGCAGGCCGCTTTGTTGGAACTATGCATCATCCGGCAATGCAATGAGGCGTTTCGGGACCCTGTGGTCGGAGAACGTGAAGCTCGGCGTGTCACGAAACGTCCGGCACCGTCTCACCCGCTGCAATCATTATGTTTTCCTCTTGTCGAATGTGTGTGGATAACCTTGACCCATGACTAGCTCTTCCGATTTGGAACAGATTGAAACGCGCACGCTCTCGCTGGTAAGGGATTTTTCGTTCCTGCATGCAGACGATCCGGTGGCGAATTCCTGCAAAGCCGTCGCTGATGCGGTGGCGCAGCAGGCGGTCACGTCAAGTGAGGGCGGCAAACGTCTGCGGGCGTTGCTGACGTTGGATGCGTTCCGTGCGTTCGCGCCGCAGGATGTGGCGGAACGTGATATGGATGCGGTGTTGGATCTGGCATGCGCGATCGAAGTGTTTCAGACCGGCGCGTTGGTGCATGACGACATCATCGACGATTCCGATCTGCGCCGTGGCAAGCCGTCCGCTCATCGTGCGCTTGCCACGGATACCCATAGTGATGCCATCGGCCATGGTTTGGGCATCATGTTGGGTGATATGCTGGCCACCGCGAGCGTGGATATCGCCAATAAAGCGGCTTGCCGGCTTGGCTCCGGATCTTCCGTGGTGTCGGCCTTCCTGAATATGCACCGTGAAGTGGAAATCGGCCAAGTACTCGATTTGGCCGTGGAACTCAATACGTTAGACGATCCTGAAGAGCTGGCGTTGGCCTCTTTGAATGTCTTCCGTTGGAAGACCGCCAGTTATACCACTATCGCACCTTTGGAATTCGGTATGCTTGCCGCCGGCCTCGCCCCTGCGGACGCGCGCAGGCTCGCACTGGCGATTGGATTGCCGCTTGGTTTGGCGTTCCAGCTCGCGGATGATCTTCTGGACGTCATCGGGTCGAGCCGCAATACCGGCAAACCGGTGGGCGGTGATATCCGTGAAGGCAAACGCACGGTGTTGCTGGCCGATGCGATTGAGGCTGCCGGCGATGTCGAACGACGTGAACTCATCGACATGTGGGAAGCCGAATCACGTGACGAGGCACATGTTAGGCGTGCCATCGCATTGTTCGAGTCCACTGGTGCCATCGCACGTTCCAAGGAACGGATCGCCGGTCTGTGGCTCGAGTCGAAGGCCGCCATCGAGACGCTTGAACTATCGCAGGATCGCAAAGACATGCTTACCGAAGCATGCGCACGTTTCGTACCGATTGTGCGGGAACAGGGCTGATGCCGCCGCACTGTGAAAGACCCGTGTTCATCGCATCTTCCGCAAACCATTCCTTGTAGACTACAAGTGAACACATCTTTGTCGCGAAACGTTTTTTTGAAGAAGGAATCGTACCGATTAGCCATGAGTGAAGCCCAGCATGCCCCCGAGGCCAGGTCATCGAAGGCCGGTACCGAGTCGTCAGCAGAATCGCCGATGGCGGCATGGCCACGGTGTATCAAGCTGTTGACGAGCGTCTGGGACGCACCGTCGCCATTAAGATCATGCACACGCAGCTGGCACAGGGCCCACAACGCGACCAGTTCGTGGAACGTTTCCATCGCGAGGCCCGTTCCGCAGCAGCAATAGCCAATCCCCATATCGTGCAGGTGTATGACACCGGTGAGTTCGATGGACTGGATTTTCTTGTCATGGAGTACGTGCATGGCGTGAACCTGCGGTACGAAATGAACCAGCAAGTCACGTTCAGCGTTCGTGAGACGCTACGCATAGTCGGTGAGACGTTGGACGGCTTGGCTTCGGCGCATCGCGCAGGCGTGGTGCACCGCGATATCAAACCGGAGAATATTCTGCTCAATGACCGAGGACATGTGCAGATCACCGATTTCGGCCTGGCCAAGGCGGTGTCGCAGGCCACGCTGTCCTCCACCGGCATGCTGCTGGGCACGGCCGCCTATCTGGCGCCAGAAATGATTCAGCACAATCAGGCAACGCCGCAGGGAGACCTGTATTCCGTAGGCATCATGGCTTGGGAGATGCTGGCCGGCAAGGTGCCGTTCACCGCGGACAATCCGGTGACGCTGGTGTTCAAGCACGTGCATGAGGATGTGCCGGATATCACGACCGCTTGTCCGGGCATCAATGCAGGCGTGGCCGCATTCCTCGCCCGTCTTACGGCGCGCGCGGTCGAGGACCGTCCCCAGGATGCGTCCGTGGCATTCGACGAATTGCAGCAGTTGCAATCGAACCTCACCATCGACGACTGGCAATACCGTCTGTCAGCCGTTTCCCCGGCCGCAAACGATGCCGCCGACACCATGCCCGGCGATGGCACCCGGCAGATGCCGCTACCGCCCGCTCCCCCAGCACCGCCTGTGCGTCAGAACGACGATCGTACACGACAGTTCAATCCGGAAAACCCGAACAAAACCACCGTCATGCCGGCGCAGCAGGCAGATCCGGAGGCAACCACCCGCTTGGCTTTGGAAAAGAACGACGTCCCCGCCAACAACGTTCCAGCTTCCCCCTCGAACGGTCCGGTCAGTGGTGGACAGCCGAAACGCAGTGGCAAGCGTGCACCTGTCATCATCGCCGTCGTAGCAGCCATCGTGCTTGCCTGCGCAGGCGGTGGAGGCTATGCCTGGTGGTATTTCCGAGGACCGGGCAGCTACTGGACCATGCCTCAGCCGGCAGATCTCACATGTTCCGATTCGGAGCCCTGCCGTATTTCCAACATCAAATGGAACGCCTATGAGGAACTGCTGAAATTCTCCAACATCGAGTACGAAGAGACCGAGGCGTTCAGTGATTCCGTCAAGGCTGGCAATGTCATCTCCACCGACCCGGAGAATGTCGGTTCGCATGTGAGCAAACGTCATCATCAAAAGGTCAAGGTGGTAGTGTCCAAGGGTATTAAGCAGGGCACTGTTCCCACAGACATTCTCGATGCCACCAGTGCGAACGGCAAGGATCCGATCAACGCGTTGAAGCGTGCCGGTTTCGACAACATCGAACAGACTCCGGCCAATGATGACGCGTATTCCATGGACGTACCTCAGGGCGCGTTGCTTGATTTAAGCGTGGATCCCGGCGCGACTCTGCCCCATAACGCGAAGATTACCGTCACGCTGTCCCAAGGACCGAAACCGGTTACCATGCCGGACGTCGTGGGCAAATCGAAGGATGAGGCGCAGCAGACGCTTGATGCGCTCAAGCTCACCGTCAACTGGACCGAGCAATTCGATGACAAGATCGCAGCAGGTGATTTCCGCTTCCGCGAAGACCGGAGACGAGTTGCACTGGGGCGATAGCGTCAATGCGGTGGTGTCGAAGGGACCGGAAACCGTAACGCTGCCGAATTATGTCGGACAGAAAGCCGCCGCTGCCAAAGCCGCATTGGAGAAGCTGGGATTCAGTGTGAAGATCAGCTCGCAACTGACACTTGACTCCAGTCAAGACAAGAAGGTCGCTTCGCAGGATCCGGTAGGAGGCACCGAGGTGCGACTGCGTCAGGAGGATGGCACGCCGAATACCGTCACCTTGAAAATGTATTCGTCGCTGTTCGACTGATTATCCTGATTACAAAATAGAAATCAGGGGTGTCTGTTCCGAAAACATTCTTCGGAACAGACACCCCTGATTGGTTTGGAATGAACCTCGCTGAAAACTTATGCCTTCTTGGCAGCGGATTCGGCTTGTGCCTGCGCTTCGGCCTCCTGCTGGGCTTTGAGCTCGGCCTTGACCTTCTGCGCGTATTCGTCGACGTATTCCTGTCCGCTCATCTTCTGGATCTCACGGGTCACGCGGTCGGTAAGCGAACGCAAATCATCGTGGGTAATCTGGTCGGCGGATTTCTTCTCGACTTCAATCGGCTTGCCGTAAATCACCTTGGACTTGCCTTTGTTCGGAATGACCTGTCCTGGCTTCTGCAGTTCACGCGAACCGATGATGGCGGCCGGAATAATGGGGCAACCGGTTTCGAATGCCAGACGCGCCGCGCCGGTATGTCCTTTGTAAAGACGTCCATCGGGGCTGCGAGTACCTTCGATGTGAATGCCGAACAGATGTCCGTCCTCGATGATCTCACGGGCGTGGTTCAGTGCGCCAAGTGATTTGGAACCGCCGGAACGGTCCACGGGGAACACGCCGACTGACGTGAACCACCATTTCTTGAATTTGCCTTTGATGCCTTTGCCTTCGAAATATTCGGCCTTGCCCATGAAATGAATCATGCGCGGGCAGGTCAACGGCAGCAACGCATCGTCGATGACGGCAAGATGGTTGGCTGCGATGATGGCGCCACCTTCGTGCGGAATGTTCTCAAGTCCTTGCGCGGTCGGTCCCAAACGGTGGATGGCGATAGGTCCCAAGCCTTTGACGAAAAACCAATAGAGCATTCTTCACAATCCTCCCGGCGGATTGGCGTCCGCCCGATTAGAGTATAAGTATGACTGACCTCAACAATAGCAATGACGATGAAGAACGCCCAAATGACGCGTCGCATGGTGGCGGCTCTCCAATGGACGACTTGGATGCGGCTTGGGCCGAGTTTGCGGATTCGCATGCTGACGATTTGAAGGCCGTGGAACGTTCGCGTAGTGCGAAACGTTTCGAGAAGCATGCGCACGTCGGGAAAAAGAGGCTTTGCTGTCCATCGATGACTTGGATCAGGGCACGTTCACCAATGATGCGCCGGCGAATGGTCGTGGGCCGCGCGATTTCACTGGTTCGAGCTGGCTTGACACGGATCGGGTCATGGACCGTTACGGTGACGACTTCGTGCCGCCGAATCCTGAAATCGGCCATGTGAAACTGTCAAAACTGGTGTTCTGGATATTGCTGGTGGCCGGCGTCATCGGCATTATCGCTTCCGTGTTCGTTCCGGCGTTGGCTTCGATTCTTGGTTCGATTTTCGGTTTGTGTGCGCTGGTCGGCGCCGCTGGCCTCATCGTGCAGCATAAAGGGCATCGTGAAACGCGTACCGACGAATTCGATGATGGAGCACGCGTCTGACGATTCTTTGGCGACAAACTGAATACATCCATCTATGTGAAGGCCCCGGCGGTTATTGAACTGCGCCCCGTTTGTTGGACGTTGTTAATTGGGATACAGGGTCAGACCGCGAGGGACATGCTCCGGAACTCCTCCGGGGTGCGTCCCTCGAGTCGTATCTGGCGTCGTCTGGTGTTCCAATGGATGATGTAGCGTCCAGCTCGCGTTGAACTGTTCGTACGAGTCGAACACACGGCCGCGGTAGAACTCGTCCTTCAAGTGGCCGAAGACCTGCTCGGCCGCCGCGTTGTCCAGGCAGTTGCCCTTGCGGCTCATGGACCGGCGGATGCCGGGGCATTCGAGCTCGTCCCGCCACCATTGGTGCTGGTACTGCCATCCCATATCTCCCGTACCATCGGCTCCACGTCCGGCCTGGACACGTGCGCCGGGCGCGACAGGTGGTGGTAGTACGTGGATTTCGGCAGCCCGGCTATCCTCAGGAGGTGGCCGAGCCGGTGTCCCCGCCCTGCGAGCAGTCGGACGACGGCGCTTCGCTCGCGCCGCGTGACTTGGACGCCCGCAGGGCCCGGAGTTTTTCCAGGTACGCGACCTTCGCCTTCAGGTACGCGACCTGTTCGGCGAGCTCCTGCTCGCGCGTCGGTTCGGGCTTCGGTTTGGATTTCGCGCCTTTCGGCCTGCCCTTGGGTTTCGGCCTGAGCGCCTCCGGACCGGTAGTCGCGGCACCAGCGCTTCAGGTACGCGATGCTCGCGATCCCGTGCCTGGCCATGGCCTCCGTCTTGGTCAGACCGTTCTCGACGTGGTCGCGCGCCGCGGCGACCTTCGTCTCCCAGTCGTAGCGTCTGCTGCCGCCGCCTCCCATGACCGCCTCCTCGCCGTTGGACCTGTACAGCCTGATCCAGTTTCTCGCGGTATACACCGGTATGGCAAGCCTTCTGGCGAGCGTGTCCTTGCCGGCTCCGGACTTGATGAGCTCCAGCGCCTCGCGCCGGAACCGTCGTCGTAACGTCTCCTTCGATCCTCACGCATACGAAAGAACCGCACCTCCGATCATCGAATCTGAATTTCTTCAGTCCAACAATCGGGGTGCGGTTCATATTTACGCCGGGGCCTTCACATACACATACGTTGTCAGCGTTTTCAGGCTTTCTTCGCAGCTTGGGCGATGGCGATCCACTTGTCAAGCAGCGCCGTGGCCTTGCCGGAGTCGACGGTCTGCTCCGCGATGGCGTAGGCGGCTTTGAACCGGTCAGCCAAGCTTGCGTCGCCCGGCACCAAATGACCGTCGGCGACGATTGCGGAAGCGGCGTTCAGCAGCGCGGTGGTACGGAACGACACATCCTTGCCTGCGAAGAAGTCTCGTGCCAGCTGCGCGTTGAGCGTCGGTTCGCCACCCTTCAGATCTGCGATGGTGACTTTGGCGAGGCCGAGTTCGACGGTCGGATCGAATTTGTTTTCGGTAACCTTGCCGTCCTTGAATTCCCAAATGGAGACCGGACCGGTCGGTGCCATCTCGTCAAGGCCCTCATGGGAAGTGTAGACCATGCCGATCTGGCCGTTCGCCGCATATACGGCGGCCATGATCGGGCTCATCTTGCGATTAGCGCAGCCGACGGCCATATGCTTCGGGCTTGCCGGGTTGGTCAGCGGACCAAGCACGTTGAACACGCATGGCACGCCGAGCGCGGCGCGAATCGGACCGACAAAACGCATGGCGGGGTGGAAGTGCGTGCGAAAGCGAATGCGATGCCGCATTCGTTGCCGACTTCGCTCACTTGTTCCGGAGTCAAATCCATGGGCAGGCCGAGCGCTTCGAAGCAGTCAGCAGTGCCGCACTTGGATGAGGCCGCACGATTGCCGTGCTTGACGACTTTTACGCCTGCGGCCGCGGCTACGACGGCCCCCATGGATGACAGGTTCACGGTGGAGGCTCCGTCGCCACCGGTGCCGACGATGTCGGTGGTTTCACCGTCGATGTACAGCGGAATGGCATGGGCACCATGCCTTCGCCGCGCCACGCACTTCGTCGGGGGTCAGCCCCAACTGCTGCTGGGTGGCGAGTACCGCGCCAACGGCCGCCGGATCGGCATTGCCGTTCATGAGGTCATCGACGAACCACTCGGATTCCTCGGCGCTCAAGTGGTCCCCTCCGACCAGCTTGGTGAGGATCGACTTCCATGTGATTTCGGCCATGATGCCCTCCTTGGCGCTGTCGCACGCCTTTATTGTTGTTCTGATGCCGCCAATTGTAACGATTGGACGTTTCCCCACGTCCGCACGTCCATATCACGAAACGGCCCATCGAAGATTCTTCAAAAAGAAAACCTCCCCCGATTACGGTCGGGGGAGGTTATGTCATGAGCAAGTCAGCGACTCAGCGAATCACTGCTCGTTCTGGCCGTGGCACATCTTGTACTTACGGCCAGAACCGCATGGGCACTGGGCGTTCTTGCCGGTTCCCGGGAAAGTGCGGCCATCCGCCCACGGAGAGTGGAGTTCCTCGCTCTTCGGACGCTTGTTGGCCGGGACCTTGCCTTCGGCATGGCTGATCGGCTGCATGCCGACGATGCCCTTCTCGTTCTTCTGCTCGTCAGCCAGTTCATCGATGGTGGTCTTTTCGGCCTCGTCATCGGTCTCCGGCTCTGCAGGAGCGGATTCGCCGGTCGCGGCGGCTTCGCCGTCCAGACCCATTACGGCCTCGGCGGCGTTCACGGCCTCATCCTCATCGGATTCGGTCTCCTCGTCCTCGGTCATGGCCACGCGTTCGATGTCCACGTGGAACAGCAGCTGGATGGTTTCCTCCTTGATGGCTTCGATCATGGAGTTGTACATCTGGTAGCCTTCACGCTGGTATTCGACCAGCGGGTCGCGCTGGCCCATACCGCGCAGGCCGATGCCGTCCTTGAGGTAGTCCATCTCGTAGAGGTGTTCACGCCACTTGCGGTCGAGCACGGCGAGCACCACGCGGCGCTCGAGCTGGCGCAGGCCTTCGCTGCCGAGCTTGTCTTCGAAATCGGAGTACTGGTCCTTGGCGTCGGAGACGATGAGCTCCTTCAGGGCCTCAACGGCCTTGTCGCCCTTGAGCTTGTCGACGGCGTCCTTGGCCGCTTCCTGCTCCACGGCGATCGGGTACACGGAGGAGATGGCCTTGAACAGACCGTCCCAATCCCAATCGGCCGGCTTGTCGGAACCGTTGTTGGCGCCCTTGATGTAGCTCAGCACGGTGTCGTCGATGAACTTGAGGATGTCCTCGTGGATATCCGCGCCCTTCAGCACAGCCTGACGCTCCGCATAAATGACGGTGCGCTGCTTGTTCATCACGTCATCGTACTTCAGCACGTTCTTACGGATTTCGAAGTTACGCGATTCGACGGCCTTCTGTGCGGTGCGCACGCCCTTGGAAACGCTCTTGGCTTCGATCGGCTCGCCTTCCGGCATGCCCTTGGCCATGACACGCGCCACCAGCTGGGTGTTGAACAGACGCATCAGATCATCTTCGAGGGACAGGTAGAAACGGGATTCACCCGGATCTCCCTGACGGCCGGAACGGCCGCGCAGCTGGTTGTCGATACGGCGGGATTCGTGGCGCTCGGTGCCGAGCACGTACAGACCGCCGAGCTTGACGACTTCCTCATGCTCGTCCTTGACCTGGTCCTTGATTTCGGCCAAAGTGCCCGGCCAACGCTTCTCGTACTCGTCCGGAGTGTCATCCGGAGAATAGCCTTCAGACTTGAGCTTCGCATCGGCGAGGAACTCGACGTTGCCGCCGAGCATGATATCGGTACCACGGCCTGCCATGTTGGTGGCCACGGTGACGGCGCCCTTACGGCCTGCGACGGCCACAACGGCGGCTTCCTTGTCATGCTGCTTCGCGTTCAGCACCTGGTGAGGAATCTTGGCCACGTCAAGCAGAGAGGACACGACTTCGGAGGATTCCACGGATGCGGTACCCAGCAGGACCGGCTGGCCCTTCTTGTGGCGCTTGGCCACATCACGGACGATGGCGGCGAGCTTTTCCTTCTTGGTACGGAAGATCAGATCGTCCTTATCCTCGCGGATCATCGGCTTGTTGGTCGGAATCGGCAGCACGCCCAGCTTGTAGGTGCCCATGAATTCGGCGGCTTCGGTCTCTGCGGTACCGGTCATGCCTGCCAGCTTGTCGTACATGCGGAAGTAGTTCTGCAGGGTGATGGTGGCGAAGGTCTGGTTTTCGGCCTTGACCTCCACGCCTTCCTTGGCTTCGATGGCTTGGTGCAGACCCTCGTTGTAACGGCGGCCCGGCAGGATACGTCCGGTGTGCTCGTCGACGATGAGCACTTCGCCGCCGGTCACGACGTAGTCGCGGTCGCGCAGGAACAGTTCCTTGGCCTTGATGGCGTTGTTCAGATAGCCGATCAATGCGGTGTTGTTCGGTTCGTACAGGTTGTCGATGCCGAGATAGTCCTCGACCTTGGTGATGCCCGGATCAAGGATGCCGACGACCTTCTTCTTCTCGTCGACCTCGTAATCCTCGTCGCGGTTGAGCTTCAGGACCAGCGCGCGAACTGGCGGTACCAGCGGGTCACGTCGCCTTCGGCCGGACCGGAGATGATCAACGGGGTACGGGCTTCGTCGATGAGAATGGAATCGACCTCATCGACGATGGCGTAGTGATGGCCACGCTGTACGAGATCGGACTTCTCCCACGCCATGTTGTCGCGCAGGTAATCAAACCGAATTCGTTGTTGGTGCCGTAGGTGATGTCGGCGTTGTACTGCTTGCGACGCTCCGGCGGCTTCTGGTTGGTGATGATGCAGCCGGTGCTCATGCCGAGGAAGCGGTAGACACGGCCCATCAGCTCGGCCTGGTAGCTGGCCAGATAGTCGTTGACGGTGACGACGTGGACGCCCTGACCGTCGAGTGCGTTCAGGTAGGCCGGCAGCGTGGCCACAAGGGTCTTGCCTTCACCGGTCTTCATTTCGGCGATGTTGCCCCAGTGCAGAGCGGCGCCGCCCATGAGCTGCACGTCGAAGTGGCGCAGGCCCAGGGTTCGCTTGGAAGCTTCACGCACGGTGGCGAAGGCTTCCGGCATGAGCTTGTCAAGGGACTCGCCGTTTTCGATACGCTGCTTGAACTTGGCGGTCTGGCCCTTGAGCTCCTCGTCGTCAAGCGCCGCGATCTCGTCCTCCAAGGCGTTCGTCGCTTTGGCCACGTTCTCAAGCTTCTTGATCTGTCGGCCTTCACCCATGCGTAGGGCTTTGTCAACGATATCTACCACAATCACTCCCTTTGTGTATGGTGACTTTCCTCGATTGAGGATAGTCGCTTTCTCGCGATTTCCGAAAAGCTCCGTCCATTTTACGTAAGTTTTGACGTATCTTGTTTTTCGCATAAGAAAAGAGGCCCGCATGTATGACATGCGAGCCTCTTATCGTTCAGTTTTCAGCCATTAGCCATTACTTCTTGGCCACATTCTCCGGAGTGTCGATTTCGAAGACGCCGTAGCTCCAACCGTGACGGTGGTAGACGACGGACGGACGACCGGTTTCCTTGTTGACGAACAGGAAGAAGTCGTGACCGATCAGCTCCATCTCGTACAGGGCCTCGTCAATGGTCATCGGCTCGGCGATGTGCAGCTTGCGGCGGATGACGATTGGGGTGTCGCCGACCTGGACCTCGACGGATTCGCCAGGGCCGAGATCAGCGGAAACGGCGTCGGCCGGGCTATTGTTCGGCGCTTCCGGCTCCGGCTCCTCGACGACGACCGGCTCGACCGGGCCCAGATCGACCGGGACCGGATCGGTGTAGCCACGACGATGGTCCTTGCGGCGGTCGCGGGTACGGCGCAGACGAAGCGTCAGCTTGTCGAGAGCCAAATCGAGAGCACTGAACTCGTCGGCGCTGGAGGCTTCGGCACGCACCACGGTACGACCTGCGATGACGGTGATCTCAACGCGCTTGGCGGTGTCGGCCTGACGCGGATTGCCCTCGTGGGACAGCACAATCTGGACACGCTGCGCATCCGGGGCGATAGCGGTCACACGATTCATCTTGCTTTCGACAACGTCACGGAACCTTTGCTTGATCTGCGTATGACGTCCGGTAACGACGATTTCCATGTGGACCTCCCTAGACTCAAGCGGTGTTAACCGCTATATACGGACCAACCAGCTGCATCGCTGCTTGGTAGTCATCATTGTATCCATAAGATTGGTGATTTGCTGGAAAACTCCCCGAGAAAACAAAAGTTTTTTTACGCTTTGCTTTCGACGATTCTCTTGCTATAGTTGTGCGTTTGAGACCTCTTGATGGCCGCGACCGATTTTGTCGGTTGAGGAACTTCCGGGCTCCATAGAGCACGATGGCGGATAACGTCCGCCCAGGGCGACCTGAGAGATAGCGCAGCAGAGAATAGACCGCCTTACCGGTTTCGGCCGGTGGGTAAGGGTGAAACGGCGGTGTAAGAGACCACCGGGCCGCTGGTGACAGTTGGCCGCATGGCAAGCCTCATCGGGAGCAAGGCCAAGCAGAAGGCGTTCGAGGACTGCTCGTCCGAAGCCTTCGGGTAGGCTGCTAGAGCCTGACGGCAACGCCAGGTCGAGATGGATGGCCATCCGTGCCGTTGGCACGACAGAACCCGGGGTATAAGAGGTCTCACTCTCCACTCTTTATGTTTTGAGGATTTCTTTACACCAGCCTCTTTATGAAACTGACGTCACGCCCTTGGTCAACGGTCGCCGTCAATCAAACAGTTCCTGTGCGATTTGGCGCAGAATCTCAGGATTATGGCCTTTTCTGCCGCCCGCGCTCCAGAAGCGGCGCCTACGTACATCGCGTTCCAGACCGGCGGTTTTTCTCGCGGTTCTACGGCCTAATTCCCATGCGGCTTCAGTAAACACGCCGTAGGATTCCGCCTCATCACAAACCTGTTGGGCCAGCCTACGGTCGACGCCTTTCCGTGTAAGCTCAGCGACCGCGCCCCTACATCCCATAAGACGGGTCGCACAGTAGCGCACCGCGGATTGCGCGTAGGCTTCATCGTCAATCAGTTGAACCCTTGTCAGTCTTTCGATGACGTCGTCAACCACTTCAGAGGTATAGCCCTTACCAATCAGGCGCTCACGCAGTGCGCCGGAAGGTCGAGGCGCAGCGTCCAGCAATCGCAATGCGGCTTCCCTGCATGCGTCAAGATCATTTGGATCCTTTGCGGCAGTAGAATCGCCGTTCCCGACACGCCCAGCGTGTCGCGCGTGTCGTGGCGTTTTCGTCGCATTTGCGCTTCCAGCGAACAAACTGGAACGGTCAGGTTTCGTTCGACGGTTCCACCTCTGAACGTTCGTGCGTTCTGGATCCTCTGAAGAAAGGGCAAGGCCCCCAGTATCGGCCGACGCCGGCTGAAGGCCCTGTTCCTTAAGGAAACGTTCGGCGCTGATCATATGTCAGGCTTTGTCGGCTTTTGAAGTTTTGGACGTCTTACCATCATCCGGCGCGCCCGCGGCGTCCTCCGCCCCATCGTCCTCGGCGAACTGGTCGGTAGGTTTGATCAGACCGAATGCCGCCTTGACCTTGTTCTCGATTTCCTCTGTGAGTTCCGGATTGTCCTTGAGGAACTGACGCACGTTTTCGCGTCCTTGCCCCAGCTGGTCGCCCTCATAGGTGAACCACGAGCCAGACTTTTTGACGACGTTGGCCTGCAACGCCATATCAAGCACGGAACCTTCCTTGGAGATGCCCTCGCCGTACAGCACATCGAATTCGGCGGTCTTGAACGGCGGAGCCATCTTGTTCTTAACAACCTTGACCTTGGTACGGTTGCCGACAGCCTCATCACCGTTCTTAATGGTCTGGATACGGCGGATGTCCATACGTACGGACGCGTAGAACTTCAATGCCTTGCCGCCGGTGGTGGTCTCCGGATTACCGAAGAACACGCCAATTTTCTCACGCAACTGGTTGATGAAGATGGCGGTGGTACCGGCTTGCGCCAGCGCACCGGTCATCTTACGCAACGCCTGACTCATCAGGCGCGCCTGCAGGCCGACATGGCTGTCTCCCATCTCGCCTTCGATTTCCGCTTTCGGCACCAAGGCCGCGACGGAATCGATGACAATCACGTCAAGCGCGCCGGAACGAATCAGCATGTCGGCGATTTCCAATGCCTGCTCGCCATTGTCCGGCTGAGAGACGATCAACGAATCGGTGTCGACGCCCAGCTTACGGGCATAGACCGGATCGAGCGCATGCTCGGCATCGATGAATGCGGCCACACCGCCGGCCTTCTGGGCATTGGCCACCACATGCAGCGCCAATGTGGTCTTACCAGAGGATTCCGGTCCGTAAATCTCCACAATACGGCCTTTAGGCAGGCCGCCGATGCCTAATGCCATATCCAAAGCCAAGGATCCGGTCGGAATGACCTCGACATCCTGTTCCGGGCGGTCGCCAAGTCTCATGGCCGATCCCTTGCCGAAGCTTTTCTCGACCTGCGCGAGCGCTGTGTCGAGCGCGGCCTGACGGCGCGGATCGATTCCATTCGCGGACTTGTTCTGTGCGGCGTTCTTTGCCGCGCTCGTCTGTGCCATGACTACTCCTTGTTGTTGACCGAGACGAATGAATGGATTCACCGTAAAACCGCATCATCCATCTGCGCAAGTTCAATCGGCCATTGTGGTCGAAGAACATGCATTTCGACACGCCGAAGACCGCTTTCCCTTGAAATTCCAGCATTCTGAAACTTCGCGGCGAGCCGTTGACGACCTGCCCAATCCGTGCTTCTGTGGATAACTATACCCCATTATCCGAACATCTGTTCGAAATCGGTGTTTTGCGATAGCCGAACTCCGCCTAACGCACCGGCATTGGTGGCGCGTTATGGTCCTTTCCCCAACGTTTTGGAGTCAGGAATGTTCATCTGGTCGCACAGAACGTTCCATACCACGCGGGGCTCCTCCCCCATTTCAAGCGCTTCGACGGCTGTCAGACCGTTCAATCGATCAAGCACTTGGTCGCGTGCGAGCGCGCGGCCATAGCTACGGCCGAGTACCTCTTCAAGCAACTGCCAAAATTCACGTTCCTGCACGCGCTCAAGTGTACACAGCAAGCGCAACCAAAAGAAAACGCCCGACGGAACAAGCCGCCGGGCGTAGACGTCCAACAGGAATCAGATTGCGACGGAATCGAGATAATCGGCGACCATGCGCAGCATCTGCGCCGTGGAGACGCCCAACGATTGCGCAATCGAGCTCAGCAGCTCGGAGCTGGCCTCTTTTTGGCCACGCTCCACTTCGGAGAGGTAGCCCAACGACACTCCGGCCTTTTCGCTCACCTCACGCAACGTTTTTGTGGTCATGGGTGCGCAGATCGCGCAGTACATGGCCGATGGCCTCGCGAAGCGATACCTCTCTGGGTTCGTCGGTGGTTTCCGTGGCTGCCGACATGGATCGTGCGGAAACGCGTTCCGCGTCTTCCTCCCGCCATATGCGGGTCAATGCGGCCTGGCGCTCGTCTTTGGCCTTTTTGGCCGCGCGGGCACGCAGCACCTGCTGCTGGGCGAACATCACCGCGCGGCGCTGGGCTGGGGTGAGTTCCCTGACGCGGGCGTTGCCGCTTTGCACCGTGGGAACCATCGCCTTGAGTTCCATCTGTTCCTTGGTGAGTGTCATCGTGTCCATGCCGCCAGCCCCTTTCGCTTTTCATACGTACGTCCACTATGGTCAACACCCATATTCGTGGATTATTCCTGTGAAAGTGCTGAAAGAGTCCTCAGTTTTTCCAGAATACATTGCACGGTTTCGTGCCGCACGGCTTCCCGATCACCCTTCAGACGCAGCTCATAAGCAACTGTTTGACGCGCACGAATGCCATTGAAGCCACAGGGCAGGGAGCAGCCGATGTACACCAGGCCGGCAGGTTTGTCACCATCCGGTCCTGGCCCTGCAACACCGGTAGTGGCCAAGCCGATGACACAGTCTCCATCCTCGGTCTGTCGGTATAGTTGCGCGGTTCCCGCAGCCATCTGCCGCGCCACTTCGGGGTGGACCGCCCCTTCTCGGGCCAGCAGGTCGGCATTCACGCCGAGAATCTTCGCTTTGGCGCGAATGTCGTAGGTCACCGCCGAGCCGAGGAACACTTTCGATGCGCCTGGTATGCGTACGAAGGCGTCGGCGAGTAGACCTCCCGTCAGTGATTCGGCGGCGGCGATTTTGAAATGGTTGGCTTCGCAATAGCGTAAAACGGCTGCGGCCAGCTCATCGCATTGCGATTGGCTGGCCGCGGTCGACGAATTTTCGGATTCGCTCATCGGGATTTACTTGGTTTCCTTTTCGGATTTTGCGGTCTTCTTCGTCCGCCGAACGTGTTGACGAGGTATTCGCCGCCCGAATACAGGCATAGAATCAACGCCAGGTAAATCAGGGCGTACGTGATCGTGTAATAAACGGTCATCCACAGCGGAGTGGCGTTCATGCCATCAGCGAGGCTCCACATCGGCAGCATGAGCATGGCAAGGCCGATGCACTGGCACAGGGTCTTGTACTTGCCGGCTTGGGATGCGGCGATGACCTTGCCGCCGGTGTCGATGACGAAGAAACGCATGATGGTGATGCCGATCTCACGGATGAGGAACAGCGCGGTCACGACCCAGCCGAGCACTGCGTTGCCGAATTCGTTGAAGATGGCGGCGACGATCAGCGTGCCGCAGGTGAGCAGCTTATCTGCGATTGGGTCCATGAGCTTGCCCAGTTCGGTGACCTGGTTATATTTGCGGGCCATCCAACCGTCGAGCTTATCGGTGCAGGCGGCGATGATGAAGATAATCGCCGCCACCCAGCGCATAGTCGTGTTTTTGGTACCCCATGCGCCTGCCATGACGTACAACGCCAGGAAGATGACGACCAGGACGATACGAGAGAAAGTGACGATGTTCGGCGGGGCGTTCCACCCGTCAAGCAGGGACGATTTGCGTTCTTCTTGCTTTTCCATACCGTTCACGTTACCCCGATACCACTACTTGGCGCAATGCGTGCGATTGTCGCGTTCCATCATCGCGTGTCCGCAGCGTCGGCCGGCTGGGTAGAACCTGCGGTAAGCATGAGGTTTCGCCCTTGATGAAGGCGAGCACCTGCGGCAGATCCTGCGGTTGGACGAGCACTTCGCGAGCTTTGGAGCCTTCGGACGGACCGACCACACCACGCGATTCAAGCAGATCCATGAGTCGGCCGGCTTTGGCGAATCCGACACGCAGTTTGCGCTGCAGCATGGAGGTTGAGCCGAACTGCGTGCTGACCACCAGTTCCGCCGCCTGCAACAGCACGTCCATGTCGTTGCCGATGTCCTCATCCGGCTCGATGGCCTTCTTTTCGGCCTCCTTGGCCATCTCCTCGATATCCTCGCGATAATGCGGCTTGCGCTGGGTTCGCACGAACTCCACCGCGCGACGGATTTCGGACTCGTCGACCCATGCGCCCTGCACGCGGATCGGCTTGGCCTGACCCATCGGCAGGAACAACGCGTCACCTTGGCCGATCAGCGTTTCCGCACCGGTGGCGTCGAGGATGACTCGCGAATCGGTGGCGGATGAGGTGGCAAAAGCAAGTCGGGACGGGATGTTGGCCTTGATCAAGCCCGTGACCACGTCAACGGACGGGCGCTGCGTGGCGAGCACCAGATGCACGCCGGCGGCTCGCGCGAGCTGCGTGATGCGCTGGATGGAGCTCTCCACGTCGTTCTTGGCCACCATCATAAGGTCGGCCATTTCATCGACGACCACGAGGATATACGGGTATGGTGCGACCTTGCGTTTGGAGCTTGCGGGCGCATGCACCTTGCCAGCGCGCACGGCAGCGTTGAAGTCCTTGATGTGGCGGAATCCGAAGAATTCGAGGTCGCTGTATCGTGCGTCCATCTCCTTGACCACCCATTCCAAAGCCTGCGCGGCCTTCTTCGGATCGGTGATGATCGGGGTGAGCAAATGTGGAATGCCCGCATAGGCGGACAGTTCGACTCGTTTAGGATCGACCATGATCATGCGGACCTGGTCAGGCGTGGCGCGCATGATCACGGAGGTGAGCATGGAGTTGATGAAGCTCGACTTGCCGGAGCCGGTGGCGCCAGCCACCAACAGGTGGGGCATCTTGGTCAGGTCGGCGGTCACGAAATGGCCTTCCACATCCTTGCCGACGCCGGTGAGCATCGGATTCGGATCGTTCCGGGCCTTGTCGGAGCGCAGCACGTCGCCCAGCACCACGGTTTCGCGATCGGAGTTCGGAATTTCGATGCCGATGGCGGATTTGCCTTCGATCACCGACAGGATGCGCACGTCGGAGCTGGCCACCGCGTAGGCGATGTTCTTCTGCAGGTTGGTGACCTTCTCGACCTTGACGCCAGGGCCAAGCTCCACCTCATACATGGTGACGGATGGTCCGCGCAGGAAGCCGATGACCTTCGCATCGACGTTGAACTGTTGGAAGGTACCGGTCAGCGCGCGGATCACACGATCGTTCTCCGGAGTGTGCGCGGCGTGCGGCGCGCCCTTCTTCAGAATGTTGAGGTCAGGCAGATGATACGGTCCCTCGGGAATGTCATCCGCCGCTTCCCCGTCAACGGCAGCAGCCGGCATATCGTCAAGGACCTCGCCGGTCGCGGCATCCACCATGACTTCCTTGCCGTTGGAGGTGCCGTCCTCGTCGATGACGGCCCATGGGTCGTTTGGAGCGACGCCAACCGGCTTGATTTCGCTGGACGGCACCGGCTCGGCGACGCTGGGCATGGTGCCGCTCGCGGTGCCGATCGGCGCGGACGAGAAGGAGCGTCCGCGACCGTTCTGTGGCATGGCCGTGGTGCCGGACGGTGCAGCGGCGGAATAATCATCTGAATCATAATCATCGGCACGATAATCGTCCGAAGAAATGCTGCGTGGCGAATCGACCTGTTGGTACGGCTCGTCGACGATGGTTTCCGCGGTCTGTCCGTGCCGTTCGGCGGCATTAAGAAACGCTTCGTCGCCGGCGTAATGGTCAAGGTCGCCATCATCGACGTTCTTGCTCTTATGGGATGCGAAACGTTGCTTCATACGCGTAAGGAAGCCCGGCCTATCGTCGTTTTCTCTATCCGCATCGGTGCCGTCGTGGGCGGGAACGCCTTCGGCGAAGGCGAGTGTCGTGTCCCCAACGCGTACTTCGTTCGGAAACTGTTCGGCCTCATCGTCAATGTCATCACGGTTTTTAGGCGTTCCAACAAACTTGGCCGCCAGAGCCTTCGCCTTGTCCGGTATCTGCGTGACCCGCGTATGGGTGATCAACAGCAACGAAAACAGGATGACGACTACGAAAATCGCAATGGAAAAGCCTTTGGAAAGCCCCCACGCCAACGGACAGCCAAGCACATAGCCAAGCAGGCCGCCTGCCCGCTGCAGCAAAGACATATCGAACTTCTGGGAGTCGGAGGCAATCGCCGCGTCAAGAATAGAGCAGACGGACCAGAGGATCATGAACCATCCGAGGGCCATATGGAGGTTCTCATCCTTGTTTTGCGTCTTGCGCATCAGACTGAACACCACAAGCGCCAGGAATACCGGCAGAATCACGCTGGTCAATCCGAACAGTCCGGAGGCCATGGCATGCAGGACCTGTCCGAAAGCGCCCTGGACACGGAACCATTCGGATGCGCAGAACAGCACCGCGAGAATGGCCATGATGAAACATGCGATGTCGCGGCGATATTTACGCAGTATGCCGGCGATCGGCGAGGAATCGACCTCGTCCATGACTTTGGTATCGCCGGAACGCGATTTGCCTGCGGAACCCTTGCCGCCTGATTTCGGGTTGGAAGATGCTGTTCGTGCCATAACAGGACTCGATTTTACCCATGGGCACCGCCATGCACGACGACATCCGATACTTATCGAAAGTTTTTGCCGTTCACGCCGTCAGGCGCTTCGGCTAGGCGATATCGCCAAGATGATGCTGCGTGTACGCATCCGCCTGCGCGTCGATCGCGTCGTAATCGCCGGCGTCGGCATGCTCGATGATGGCCATGGCATTGCCCAGCAGCGCGGGGTTGAGAGCCTGCAGCCAGTGGATACGCGGATCGCGGCCAAACCATCCCATCTGTTTGCGCGCCAGACGCTTCGTCTTCTGCGCGATGCTCATGAACGTGTCATTTAAATCGTACAGGCCATCCAAATAGTCGACAACCTGCTGGTATCCAAGAGCCTTGCCTGCGGTGATGCCAAGCCGGGGACGGATACGCTCCACTTCCTCGACGAAACCGTTCTCCAGCATCTGCTTGGTACGGATGTCGATGCGGCGGTCAAGTCCCTCACGCGGCAAATCAAGGCCGATCTGCACGGTGGGAATCACATACCGGTAATGCGGCAGGCTCGCCGAATACGGCCGGCCCGTCACTTCGATGACCTCAAGCGCGCGGATGGTGCGTCGAGGATTGTGCGGATCCATGCGGGCCGCGGCTTCGGGATCCTTTGTCTTGAGCTCGTCGAACAGCGCACCGGCGCCTTCGACCTTTTCACGTTCCTCGAGGCGTTTGCGCACCTCTGGGTCAGTGCCAGGAAAGGAAATGTCGTCGATGGCGGCACGGGCGTACAGACCGGAACCGCCCACGAGGATAGGGCGCACTCCCCTGGCCTGCAGTTCGGCGATTTTGGCGCGGGCGATCTCCTGGAAACGTGCCACGGACATGGCGTCGTCCGGTTCGATGATGTCGATCAGGTGGTGTCTGACCTCGGCCTGTTCCTCAGGACTCGCCTTGGCGGTGCCGATATCCATGCCCTTGTACATCTGGTAGGCATCGGCGTTGACGATTTCCGCCTGCTCGCCCTTGGCCTCCAACGCCTTGGCAATGGCGATGCCAAGCCCCGTCTTGCCGGACGCAGTGGGACCGACGATGGACACGACCTTACGGGTTTCGGGCTTGCTTTCAGTGGCGGACGGCATAGGTTTGCCCCGCTTCCGGATTCGGATCGGCGATGAGATTGTGGCGTCCCGCATGGGTGACGGTGGCGGTCACGAAATCACCCATCTGCGGCATCGGCTCGCCTTCCGGCACGCCGACATGCACGAGCACGCCGGTTTTCTCACGTCCGGTAACACGATGGGTGGCGGCATCCTTCTTGCCGGATGCGCCGGTGACCATCACCTCGACGTCACGGCCTCGAAAGTCTTGAGATTCTCTTCGGTGATGCGTTCCTGCAGCGCCACAAGACGTTCGAACCTGTCCTGCACCACGTCATGCGGAACCTGCTCCATCTCAGCCGCCGGCGTGCCGGGACGCGGCGAGTAGATGAACGTGAACGCGGAAGCGAATCGCGCCTCCTCCACCACGCGCAGGGTTTCCTGGAAGTCCTCCTCCGTTTCGCCGGGGAAGCCGACGATGATGTCGGTGGAGATCTGCGCGTCCGGCATGGCCTCGCGAATCTTGCGCAGAATGTCGAGGAACTTGGCGGAACGGTAGGAGCGGCGCATCGCACGAAGAATCCTGTCGGAACCCGACTGCAACGGGAAATGCAGCTGGTGCATGACGTTCGGCGTCTCGGCCATTGCTGCGATCACGTCGTCGGTGAAGGCCGCGGGATGCGGCGAGGTGAATCGTACGCGTTCCAAACCGTCAATCTCGCCGCACGCGCGCAGCAGCTTGGAGAAGGCAAACCGGTCGCCGATGCCGTAGCCGAAGGAGTTCACATTCTGGCCCAGCAACGTGACTTCCTTGGCGCCTTCGTCCACGCATTGGCGGATTTCGGCGAGGATGTCTCCGGGACGGCGGTCATGTTCCTTGCCGCGCGTGGTCGGCACGATGCAGAAGGTGCAGGTGTTGTTGCAGCCTACGGAGATGGCCACCCAGCTCGACACCTTCGACGCACGGTCGGTTGGCAGTTGGCTTGGGAAGTAGTTGAGTTCCTCCTGCACCTTCACCTGCGCGTGGCCTTCGATGCGGGCCTGGTCGAGCAGCTGAGGCAGGGATCCGATGTTCTTGGTACCGAACACGGCGTCGACCCACGGGGCTTTTTTCGCGATCTTCTCACGGTCGAGCTGCGCCATGCAGCCGCCGACCGCGATCTGCAGGTTCGGGCGTTCCCTCTTCAATTCGGCCCACAGTCCGATGGTGCCGTACATGCGTTCGGCGGCGTTTTCGCGCACCGCGCAGGTGTTCATGACGATCAGGTCGATGTCATGGTTGAGATACTGTTCCTCGGTGGCGGGCACGTAGCCGTCGGCCTCAAGCACGCCGGCGATGCGTTCGGAATCATGCACATTCATCTGGCATCCGAGCGTATGCACGTAGAACACGCCCTTGCCGCGCGTGGGGGTATCGTTCGCCGCCGGTTCGGCCAGTTTCGAGGCGCGCTCCGCCTCGGTCATCATGTCTTCGTTCATAACGCACCATGCTATCGGCAGGGCGGCACAGGCGTTTCGGAACGCGGGAACGCCCCGTTCTCGGCGCAATCGCAGGGCATTGACCCTCTTCGATACACAGCATACGTTCAGTTTTGCGGAAAGCGAGGCGGTACACTGTTCTTCCGTGATACTTGACAGGCAAAATCGAATTAACACCACCGAATTGCAGATGCGTCTGAAGAACGTCGACGTCGGCGAGGGATCCCTTTCCCCCGAACAGATCACCGAGTTCATCGACCAGATGCAGGTGTATGAGGGTGCGATGTACGAGATCAGCACCAAATTGGAGATTCTTGACTCGGAATTCCAGGTGCGCTTCTCCCATAATCCAATTCACCATATGGAACGCCGTCTCAAATCGCTTAACTCGATCCTCGGCAAGCTGCAGCGCCGCAACCTGCCGTTGACCGTCGACGCCATCAAGGACAACCTGTTCGACGTGGCGGGCGTACGCGTGATCTGCAACTACCGCGACGACGTGTATTCCGTGGCGAATTATCTGTCCGCGCAAAGCGACATCCAAGTGCTGCGTGTCAAGGATTACATCAAGAACCCGAAGCAGAACGGTTACCGTTCGCTGCATGTCATCTACGCGGTGCCGGTGTTCCTGTCATCCGGACCGCACTACACGCCGGTAGAGGTTCAGCTACGCACCATCGCCATGGATTATTGGGCGAGCCTGGAGCATGCGCTGCGGTATAAGACGGATCTGCCGGACGCGAAGCTTGCCGAGCATTCGCAGACGCTGTTGGATTGCGCGCGCAGCCTGCAGAACATCGAGACGCAGATGCAGAACATCCATCGCGACATCAACAGCGCCCCGCGTGTGGGTGAGGCGCCGCAGGCGGACTGATGTTTTCGGAAAATGGCGATTGACGGACAAATCATTGCCTGTCAATCGCCATTTTTCGACGATATCGAACGTTATTCGCGCTTACGCAGCAATCGTGGTATTTTCACCGGAACCTGTGCGAGCACGGTGCCGATGAAAATCAGCGCGCAGCCGATGTAGGCTCGTGTGGTCATGACTTCGCCGAGCAGCAACGCGCCGCCCACCGCGGAGAAGAACGATTCGAGCGACATGATCACGGCCGCGCGCGACGGCGGCACCAGCTGCTGTCCGACCACCTGCAACGTGTATGCCACGCCGGCCGAGCCGATGCCGGCGTACACGATGGGAAACCAGCTTTGCATGGCGCCGGCCCAGTCGATGGAGCCTTCGCATAGGGAGCCGATCCAGCTCAGCAGCGCGGTGGTGGAAATTTGTCCGAAGGACAGCAGAATCGGATCCATCTTCTGTCCGAACGTGTCGATGACGAGAATATGGCCTGCGAATAGAACCGCAGTGGACAACAGCACCACGTCGGCAAGGGTGATCGAGCCGAATCCGTCGGTGATGCACAGCAGATAGAAGCCGACCACGGCGATGGCAACGCTGACGATGACGTTCATGGTCACGCGGCGGCGCAGAATAAGGAAGGCGAGCAGCGGCGTCATGACGATGTAGAGCGCCGTGATGAAGCCGGAACGGCCTGCGGAACCGGAATAGAGGATGCCGTATTGTTGGACGGTGCTGGCGGTGAACAATACGATGCCGCAGATGACGCTGACGACCACGGGATTGCCCAGGCATTTCGGCATGGCCACGGTTATACCGTTGCCAAGCGTGACGGTTGGACACTCATTCGATTCACGGCGTCGGCGTTCCTGTTCGGCGATGCCTCGACGGCGGAACCACAGCAACGGTATTAATGACAGCGCGCCCAATGTGAATCGTGTGGCCCCGAAGAACAGGGGGCTCATGGAGGCCATGCCCTGCACTTGGGATACGAATGCGAAGCCCCAGATCATGGCCGTCAGAACAAGGCAGGCCATGCCGCCAATCTCTTTCCTCTGCATGAGCCACTACCCTATGGCACGTTTTTTCGCCGACAGAAAAGCCTGACCATATTCTGGTCAGGCTTTTGTTTGAGGGTTCAGCGCAGAGGACGTCGCGGGATTTTTCAGTCGCGATCGCCGAAGAGCTGGAGAATATACAGGAACATGTTGATGAAGTCCAGATACAGGTTCAGCGCGCAGATGATGGAGACCTTCTTGACCATGTCCTCACCATGGCCTGCGTACTGGGCGAACAGCGCGCGAGTAGCTTGGGCGTCGTAGACGGTCATGCCGGCGAACAGCACGAGGCCGATGGCGGAGATAACCATCAGCATGGTCTGTCCGGGAGCGAAGATCATAAGCAGCACTTCGGCGACGATCAGCACGATGAGGCCGACCAGCAGAATCGGACCGGCTTTGAGCATGTTGACCTTGGTGGTCATGCCCAGCATGGTGAGCGCGAAGAAGAAGCCGGCGCACAACGCCAGGGAGATGCCGATGGTGCCAAGATCATACGCCATGAAAATGGTGCTTAGCGAGAAGCCCATGATCGCGGCATACACGTAGAACATGACGCGTGCGGTGCTCGGCTTGATCTTTTCAATGCGGGCGCCAAGATAGATGGCGATCACGATTTCGACGACGAACGGCGCCCAAGCGCCAATGACGCCAAGCGACTGGATGAGCGCGATGTAGGCACCGGTGGCTTGGGTGAGGATGGCCACAGCCGCGGTGACGAGCAGGCCGATGGTCATCTCACCGTAGGCACGGGTGACGGAAGCATGTTCGGCACGCTCATAGGAGTATGTCGCCTGAGCCGGAATGGTGGCCGCCGGAGCGCCCTGCGCATACATGTTCTGCGGCGCGTACTGGTATTGGTTCTGACCGTACGGATTCTGGCTGTACTGCCCGTACGAATTCTGGTTCGGATTGTATTGGTTCTGCCCATACGGCTGGCCGTTGAATCCATTGGCGTTGTTGCCTTGGGGCTGCTGACCGAATGTCATAATCGCTCCTTAACTCGATTACGCATCACAGTACGGTACTTTTCTGACTATTTCATGAGAGCCCACGTCTTACGGTGCCGAGCTGAAACTACCGGCACCGTATATCCAATGCGCAATCAGACCGTGAACTTGTGCACCACTTTCGCGCTATCGTTCAGGTCGAACAAATCAGTGACGTCGACCGTCACTTCGGAATCGTCTTTCAAGGTATATCCAATCGTCACGGTTCCGGTGGCTCCGGGCTGGACTTCGGCGAAATCAGAATTGGAATCGTATCCGGCAGGGTTCTCGCTGTAAATGGCGGTGTCGAGAGCTTGTCCATCTTGGAACACTTGCGGGCTGGCGAGGACCGCAAACGAATTGTTTTTATCCGTGTTGTTGGTCCATTCGAATGTGACCAACACCGTGGGCTGATTGTTATAGTCGTTGTTGCTACGTACCGCGGAGACGATTTTCACATGCATGGTCTTCAAATCGCCTTCCATATCCTGATCGCCCTTCGGCTGATTTTTTGCGGAGCCTTTTGCGGATGATTGTGAGCTTGACACGCCGGTGGCCTCGTCTATGGCCTTGCTTGCTGCGGACTGCATGGCCAGAGTAATGACGATGGCCAACACCGACAGCACCGCAGCGACAATCGCCAATGCCTTGCCGCGCTTTTTACCGCGGAACGTGCCGACCAATGCCACAATCGCAAGAATCACGCCAATGAAACCGAAAATCGCAGCAATGTTGTTGATAATCGGAATGAAGCTCAGCACGAAGCCAAGCGCGCCGAACACCACGCCGACAATGCCGCACACAGTCAGTCCCTTCTCTTCCTGATAGACCGGCTGCAGCGGGGGTTGGGGTTGGATGGGCTGCTGCGGGGCGATGTAACCACTCATGATCGTTCCTTCTTCTCGAATCGGTTGAGACACTTTCGAGGGTACGGAATTCCGCGCTGGACCGGTATTGGACGAAAGGTCATTCCCGTCTGCACTTTGGGGCGTGCGAAACGCACGGAAGAACAATGGCGTCTTTCGGGGACGGGCCCAATAATGGTAGGTATGAGCGAGACGACGAATTCCCCGACCCCCATCGAAGTGCCGGTACGTACCAGAGGCTGGCAAAGCATGGTGATGGTGGTCTGCGCGGGCTTCATGTGCTTGGCGCAGACCGCGTTCGCCGCGCAACGGTTCGGCCAGGATTCCGCCGTATACGTATGGATGGTGTTCTGCATGCTGGTGGCGTTCGCCATCGGGTTTCTGCTGCTCGCCCGTTCCCGTTATCCGCGTGCCACATTCGTCGCCGCGTGTGTGGTCGTGCTGGTTTTCCCATACGATCCCATTCTCGCTTTGATGGCGTTGACCGCGCTATTGGCCCGCCGTAATGACATGAAGACCACGGTTCGCGCGATCGTGGCGGGCGGTTTCGTCACGCTTGCCGCGCAGGTACGCGACGCGTTGCGGCCGCCGGAGGCATCCATCTGGCATATGGTGTTCGCCAAACCGGATACCGGCAGCCAATATGGCACCGACCTAATCATGCTTGCCGATGAACGCACCATCGTCGTCACCGCCGTAGTGGCGGCATTACTGGAACTGGCCATCGCGACTTTGGCGGGATTGCATATCCGATCCCGCGCCTTGGCATCGCTGGCAACGGCCAAGGCGGACGCGCGGATGCGCAGGTGGCTCAACTCAAACCGCGATCGACAGTCAGCAGCTGGCCGACGCAATCGCGGCCGAAGCGCATGACACGCTCGCCCATTCGCTATCCCTGCTGGCGTTGAATGCGAGCGCGCTGCAAGCCGAGTCGAAACGGCTCGTGGCCGAAGCGGAAAGCATGGACGCCCATCAGCTGGCCGAACAGACCGGCCGGATCGCGGAGAAAACCGAGGAAATCAGAAAACAGGCGGCGGGCGCTTTGGACGAGGCGCACAGCGTCATCGACATGCTGCGCCATCCGGAGCAGGCGCGTGAGCAACTGGCGCCATCCGACGAAACGTCCCTGACCCGTGAATCGCTGGATGCGCTTATCGGAGACGCACGTGCCGCCGGCATGCGGCTCAACACGTGGATCGACATCCAGCAATTGGGCCAGCTCAACAGGGAAACCGGCAAAATCGCCTATCGGTCCCTTCAGGAGGGACTGACCAACGCGAGCCGCCATGCGCCGGGATCCCCGGTATCGTTGGAACTCACCGCCAATCCCACCGCAGGCGTGCACGCGCATGTGTCCAATCCGACCATTCCAGCCAACGGTACGCATCTCGACACGAATGCAAAAGACATGTCTCGGACTGGCGCCGGATTGCCCGGACTGGCGGAACGCGTCCGCCAGTCCGGCGGAACATGCCGATTCGGTTTTGACCCGCAACACACGTTCCACATGGACGTGCAGCTACCATGGGTTGAGTGAGCAGCAACGAGAACAGCAACGACAGACCGATAACAGTTGGCGTGATCGATGACGATCCGATGATCTGCCAGGCCATGCGCTGATCCTCGAAGACTATTCCGCAGGCAGGCTCAATGTTGTTTTCACCTGCACCGACGGAAGCCAGGCGATTGACGAAACCACCGGACATCATCCGGACGTGGCGTTGATGGATATCGCCATGCCCGGCATGGACGGCATTGAGACGACCAGGAGGCTGCGCGCACTCCCCCGTCCACCGCATGTGCTGATACTGACGTCGTTGAGTCCGAGCGGAACCGTGGAACGGGCCATTGAGGCGGGCGCAGAAGGGTTCGTCTCCAAAACCGACGCGCCGGAGGAAATCATCCGCCGCATCACCGACGTGTGCGTGGGCCTGCCCCAGTTCAATCCGGCCAGCCAGCGACAGCTCATCAACGATCTCAATACTCAGCAGCCGCAATCGCGCCGCGATGAGGCGCGCGCCATGCTTGACGCTCTGCCCGAACGGGAGCGCGAGGCGGTGGTTCTTGCCGCCGACGGGTACACCAATGCCGAAATCGCGAAACGTATGTTCATTTCGGAACGCACCGTCAAGGCGCACATCTCATCCGCGGGAGACAGATTATGCATGGGCCGGGTACAGATGGCGCGTTTGGTTGACGTGCGGATCTGCCGGACCAATTATGAGGCGAAGGATTCTACGGCAGTGGAGACTCCGTTACGTCCATGAACGCCGGTGCACCCCCTCCCATAAACTAGAAAACAGTATGCCGCACCTGCGGTGCAAACGTTATCAATGAGGGATGGCGGTCGATATGGCGATCAGCGCGACGGAAAAACCCCTGGGCAAAGTGTTCACTTCCGATTACCAACTCACCATCCCTTCGTTCCACGCGCGTACACGTGGCAGGCGGAGAACATCGAACAGCTCGTCAACGACCTTCAGGACGCCTGCGCCGACCCGGACACGCCTTACTTCCTCGGCTCGCTCATCCTCGTCAAGGACGGCCCCACCCAATACCAGGTCATCGACGGCCAACAGCGCCTCATCTCCCTGTCAATCATCGTCTCCGTGCTGCGCGAACTGGAAGACGACCCCGACCTCATCGACAGCCTCACGACCTCATTTTGGAACCAGGCGACAAACTCCGCGGCATCAAAGCCGAGCCACGACTCACCCTGCGAGAACGCGACACCGACTTCTTCCGCATGTACGTGCAGGAAGGCGATTTGGAAGGCCTGTTCGATCTGAGGGACAACGACATCGCCTCGCACGCGCAACGCAACATCGCCGTCAACACCCGCCGCACATTCGACCTGCTCGCCGCCATGGACGCCAAAGACCGCCGCCGATTCGCCTCATACCTGGTCAACGGCGTCACCCTCGTCATCGTCACCACCGACGACCTCGCCGGCGCGCACCGCATCTTCGACGTGATGAACATGCGCGGCGTGCCACTGACCGCATCCGACGTGTTCAAAGCGAAAACCATCGCGGAAATATCCCCCGCCGCGCGTAACGCCTACGCCACACGATGGGACGACATCATGGACCCGCTCGGCGATGACTCGCACACGCTCGAAGAGTTCTTCTCCGACCTGCACCTGATCGTCTCGCACAAGGCCGTCTGCACACAGCTGCTTGAGGAATTCCGCAAAGACGTGCTCAAACCATACGTGAAGAAACAGAACGTCATCTCCTTCATCGACGATCTGCTCGCCCCTTATGCCAACGCGTGGCTCATCCTCAACCGTCCGACCGACGCCAACCTGCCAGACGACATCGTGGCCATGCTCGTCTCACTCGCCGACTACCAGACCACCGACTGGAAACCCGTGGCCATGTGGGCGCTCGTCAACTCCATCCGCAACCTCGGCAGCGCCAACGCACAAGTGTTCTCCACACCCGGAAATATCGGGAACGAAACCACGAACGCGCACGACGAACGCCTCCAATTACACGACATCGACAGACTCCACGACGTTCTCGCCACACTCGAACGCGTCACCGGCGTCGACAGCCTCAACCGGCAAAGCCCACTCGCCCGACGCACACGCGCCGCAAGCGCCATCCGAGACCTCAACAAAGGCCATACCCTCCAACAGATCCGTGGATTCCTCATCACCGACGAGGACCGACGTTCCGCACTCGCGCATCTACGTGGCGAGTTGCAGACCAGTCCCGCCATGAAGAAACTTCTGCTCATCCGCGCCAACGAGCAGAAGGCCGGCTACCGCATCACCCGACCGCGCAGTCTCAAAGCGTTGCCGATCATGCCCGAACAGGTCAGCGCGAAATCCGATTCGCCGCTTGGCCGGAGTCGGTGCGTGACCATTGGGCAAACCGCATCGGCAATTTGGTGCTTAGTCAGGCCAACGAAACCCAAGTCGCGCCACTCGCCACGTATGCGCAGCGGCGCGACCGCATGCTGTTGTCGGCAAGCTCCAGACGTTTTCCACTGACAGCCGAACTCGCCAATATCGCCGAATGCACACCACAGACGCTGCAATACCGGCAGGATGAGATGGTTCGGCTCATCGCCGACCATTGGAATATTCGTTACGATGCCGACGATACGGATTTGTCGACGTTGAACGAGGAGACGCTCAATGTGAAAGCTACGGCCTCCTCTCCCACGTCCAAACGCGTCAGCATTGCCCAAGTGCTGGAAGCCGGGCTGCTTATCGCCGGAGAGACCTTGGTATGGGAGCGTCCCCGCAAGGGCGAACGTTGGGTAGCGACCGTCACTTCCGAAGGCAAGCTGCGCATGGATGACGGCAGGGAGTATGCCACGCCTACTGCCGCGGCGCGTGCCGTTGGCGGCTCATCAGCGGGTCTTACCGTGTGGAAACGCACGTCGAATGGCCAGAAACTGAGTGACGTTTGGAAGGCGTATCGTCTGCGCAAGCACTGAGGACGCCGAACGACCAGATGGTCAGTCTCAACCAGCCGGATTCAATCAACCGGATTCAGCCGGTCAATGCCAGGCCAGCCATTCGACGGCGAGTTTGGTGCGATTGGAGATGTTGGTTTTGGCAAGTATGTCGCTGATGCGGTTGCGGACCGTGCCTTCGCTGAGAAACAGCCGTGACGCGATCTCACGATTGTCCAATCCCTCGGCCACAAGTTCCAGCACGTCCAATTCGCGTTCGGTAAGGCCGGCGAAACGTTCGGATGGTCCGCTGGAATCGGGGTTCCGAGATCCTTGAACTGCCTGCGCATCATCATGCGACACAACGCGATCGACTGATGAGGATTCGTCTGATGTCGTGGATTGCGGACTGACCCGCAGCTTGCTCAACACTTCGGCGCCCATGACCACTTGTCCGGCCATGACGGCTTGCACCGCGGGTATGACGGACGAAACGTCCTGTTTGATCAAGTAGCCTTTCGTGCCTATTTCCAACGCTTTGGCGATGTATGACTCGTCGGCGAATGTGGTGAGGATAAGGATTCGCGCGTTCGGATGCGCGTCAAGAATCGCCTCCGACGCTTGCAATCCATCCATTCCCGGCATCTGCACGTCGACCAGCAACACATCGGGGGCATCCATCTCATATTGGGTCACCGCATCCGTGCCGGTGTTGGCGGTCCATGCCACATCGGCGGTGCCGGTGGCTTCGAGAATCGTGGATAATGACGAGCAGACGATTGGATCATCGTCTGCGATCGCGACATGCATTAATGCGCTCCTTTCTCCGGTTGCGTCATTTCCGAGCCACTCGCCGGCTTGGGGATGGATACGAACACGCGCCAACCCTCGTGATACGGCCCGCAAATCGCGGAGCCTCCCAACGCACGAGCCCGTTCCTCAATGTCCGAAATGCCGATGCCTGTGGAATCGTCCGGTCGAATGAACTGCATGGCGACGGCTTCAGCAGACGATCTTCTCACGGTTCCATCATCCTGCACGCACAGCTGCCACAATGCGGGGAAATCGCGCAGGGTGATTGAAACGTTCCTTGCCTGACTGTGTTTGACCGTATTGTTCAACGCCTCGCGAATCGCAGTGGCGAAGCAGCGGGACACGGCCGCCGGCGCTGAATCGATGCCGTTGACCAGCCTCACCCGCAAGGGCCGGCGCCGTCCATGCTGTGCGCGGCCGTCTCAATCTGCGAAGCGAAATCCGTACCTTCGTCTTTCAAATCATGCACGGCTTTGCGCACCAAAGTCATAGCCTCGCTCACCGTGTCATGAATTTCACAGAAACGTTGGGCCGATTGTTCCTGTCCGGCAACCTGGGCCACCACGTGCGCCGCCTCGGTCTGCATGATGGCTCGGGTCAGCATGTGGCCGACATTGTCATGGATCTCACGTGCGATGCGTGTGCGTTCGGCAAGCGTCGCCGTGCGTACGGCCAACGCACGATCCTCGTCGTTTTCGGCGATCTGCGAGCGCAGGCGGCGAATCTGGTCGCGGCGGGAATCCTGCAATCGCCGCACTTCGCGGGCGAGGTTCGCGCAGCGCGTGCAAAGCAGACCGGCAGCGAATCCCAGAACCGTTTGGAGCACCATCAATATGATGATGGACAAGTCGGATGGAACGTGCGAGCCAATCGAACGGAAAATCACTATCGTCATGGGAAGAAGCCACAGCCATCGCGGCACCAACGCTTGCAAGAAGCGGCTGCCATCGACACCAGCGGACGATGATGCCGCGTTGAATGCTGCGATGGGAAGCATCAGATACCACGCCGGCACCAGGCATGCGCCGCAGTCAAGCATGACAATCAACGCCATCGCAAGCCACGAACCCGACGCGTATTCCCCCACCGCGGCACAACACACCGCCACAAGCGCGCCGCACATCAGGTCGAGGCCGACGTCTCCGGATGCGTATACGCCCATGATCATGCCCGTGGCCAGGAACACGGCTTGGAACAGCAACCGTTTCATGCCGCCTCCCGTCCGCCGATTCGTGTCTGATTGGTTCGCTTGCTTCCAGAGTAATGCACATGGCGCATGGCACAGCCGGAGGCATCAACGAAGGTGACATTTGTCATGTTCGAAAGTGACATCATTCCGGCAATTGTGACTACGCGCACCATGTCGGGGGCATCCGGCGGCACGACAATGGAATCAGAGGCATGGAGCACGAGAAAGGAGCTCGTCATGGGTGGACGCATGAATGACGCTGCCGATGCGGTCAGCGCGGTCAAGGTCTCGAAACTGGTGAAACGTTACGGAGACATGCTGGCGCTCGACTATTTCGATCTCGACGTGCATCAGGGGGAAATCTTCGGCCTGCTGGGGCCTAACGGCTCAGGCAAGACCACGGCGATCAACTGCATACTTGCGTTGCTCACGTTCGATGAGGGCACTGTGCGCGTGTTCGGCGAGCCGATCAGCCCTACCAGCTATGCGTTGAAGCGGCGTATCGGCATTGTGCCGCAGAACGTGGCCGTGTTCAACGAATTGACCGTTGAGGAGAACATCGATTATTTCTGCTCGCTGTATGTTTCCGACAAGGCAAAACGTCGCATGCTCGTGGACGAGGCGTTGGATTTCGTAGGATTGCGCGATTACCGTACCTATCGTCCGGCGAAACTGTCCGGCGGTCTGCTGCGTCGTCTTAATATCGCCTGCGGCATCGCCCACAAGCCGGATCTGATCTTTTTCGACGAGCCGACCGTGGCCGTCGATCCACAAAGCCGCAATGCGATTCTCGAAGGTATCCAACGACTTAACCGCGAAGGCGCGACGGTGATCTACACCAGCCATTACATGGAGGAGGTCGAGCAGATCTGCGACCGCATCCTCATCATGGATCATGGCCGGCATCTGGCTCTTGGCACCGCGGAGGAACTTAAGGCGATGATCAGCACCGGCGAACGCATCAGCATCGAAACCGATGATCTGGGAGGGCGCTCAGATTCGGCCGATACGACGCTTGCGCGATTGCGCGCATTGCCGTTCGTGACCAACGCCGACTATGACGGCCATGAGCTGACGGTGAACTGCCGCCAGGGCGATCACAATCTCATCGACGTACTGCAGCTGTTGGAGCACGAGGGCACGAATATCGGGCATCTCTCCAGTCGCCAGCCGACGCTCAATGATGTGTTCCTGGAACTGACCGGCACCGCGTTACGCGACTGACTTGGCTTGCAAGGCTTGTGGCAAATCGAAAGGCATGTGACATCATGTGGCAGACGTTACTGATCAATCTCAAACTGCATTTGCGGGAGAAAACGCAACTGTTCTGGCTGTTCGCCTTCCCCATCATCCTGGCCACCATGTTCAACGGCATGTTCGGCAACATCGCGGAAAGTTTCGAATTGCACACACTTGACGTGGCCGTGGTCGAGGACAACGCGTGGAAGACGTCCTATGGGGCGCAGACGCTGATCGAAGGCATTTCATCCGAATCGTCTGCATTATCGGACAATCACGTGAAAGTGAGTGCCGATGGCAAGAATGGAACGGGACTCATCAACACGACCAAGGTGGAATCGATTGCGCAGGCGGAACAGCTGCTGGCCGACGGCACCGCGCAAGGCATGCTGCGAATCGATGACGGCAGATTGCGATTCTCCGTCTCACAGTCGACGCAATCGTCCGCGTCCGATGTGATGGCGTCGAGCAGCGGCTTGGATATTTCGCTGACGGTGCTGGGCAACATCGTGGACCTGTACAACCGCAACACCGATGTGGTGGTGGACATTGCGAAGCACAACCCCGAAGCTCTGATGAATGGCAAGGTGACCGGCAGCATCGGTTCGGCGAATGGCTATACAAAGGAAATCCAGCTGACGAATTTTAAACCGAGCGGTACGGCACGATATTACTATGCACTGCTGGGATTGGCCGCGTTGATGGCCATGAGCTTCGCCATCAACGTAGTGACGATGACGCAGGCGAATCTTTCGGCTTTGGGTGTCCGCCGTTCCGTTTCGCCGCTTCCGAAATCGCAGCAACTGCTGGCTGGATTCCTGTCCAGTTGGCTGTGTTCGTTCCTGAGTCTGACCGTGGCCATGCTGTATATCCGGTTCGTCTGTCATATTTCGTTGGGCGGACGTGAATGGGCTGGTGTGGGAGCATGTCTCATGGCTTCGTTCGCGGCGAGCGCATTCGGCACGTTGCTTGGCGCGCTGCCGAAGATTCCAACCGGCGCCAAGCAGGGGCTGTGCACGGCGATCGCCTGCACGTTGTCATTGTTCTCCGGACTGTACGGTTCGTTCGCCATGCAGTTGAGCGACTTGATCGCCCAGCGCACACCGGTGCTGAGTCTGCTCAATCCGGCGCAGCAGATCACGAACCTGTTCTACGACATCCTCTATTACGACAATTTCAAACCATTCTTCACCACCGCCGGCATCCTTGCCGCGATGAGCCTGGTCTGCCTTGCTGCGGCGACCGTTCTGTTGAGGAGGCAACGCTATGAATACCTGTAAGACGGCGCTGAGAATTCTCAAATCGCGCAAGATGTACCTGGTCATCTATTTGGGGTTCATCGGCATCATGATGTTCGCCATCAGCTGGCAGATCATGCGTGGCTCGATGACGGGTGGCGATGAGGTGTTCCATCCCGATACGGCACGTGTGGCGGTGATCGACCGTGATGGCGATGCCGATGGTATTTCATCCGCGCTGCGTTCCTATCTTGCGTTGGATGGCGAGATGGTGGACCTTGCCGACGATTCCGAGGCGTTGCAGCAGGCCGTCGCTTCGAACTATGTTGATTTGATCGCAATTGTGCCGCACGGCTTCGCTTCGGATTATCAGAAATATCTGGATGGTTCGTCAAATGACCAACCGACTGTCGAAACCGTTGTCAGCTACACTTCCGGAGCAGGCTCCCTTTCGCAGCTGGAAGTCAACGAATTCCTGTCATTGACACGCACCGCTACTTGGGTCAAGCCGGGAAGCAACAGTCGATGGAAACGGCCATGCGGACGGCGTTGGATACCGCGAAAGCAGATGCCAAGACGTCGAAAATAGCGGTGGTGCAATCGCCATCCGCAGATACTGATAATACCAAGCCGGCGGCATCCGCATTCGCCGGCACCATCAAAACGGGACTCTATCCGTTGCTGCTGGTCATGCCGATCTGCACGTTCCTGGTGATTGGCACCTTCAATGACAGTGAGATTCGTCGCCGCCTGTATTCGTCGCCGACGCGTCTGGTGTCGTTGCAGATGCAGGAGATGCTCACCTGCGCCACCTTCGGCTTGGTGGTGTGCGTGGGTTACACGGCGGCGACATTGGTCTTGATGGTGGCCGCAGGAGTGCCGTTCGACGGGATTACATCCACGAATGTGGCTTTGACGTTCGTGTCGCTGCTGGCGTACACGTTGATGGCAATCGCCTGCGGTTTCCTTCTGGGGTCGGTTGGTTTCTCGGAAATGGCGGTCAATGCGTTCGCCAACGTATTCGGTCTGCTGTGCATGTTCACGTCGGGTATGGCATTCCCCATCGATATGATGCCCGAACCGATGATCATGATCGGCAAGCTGCTGCCGGGATGGTGGCTGTGCGTGTCCATCGACAACGTGTTCGGGCTTGGCACGGCGGCCGCAACCGGTGTGGATTATGGTTCTTGGGCATCGTCGGTCGGCTTGGTGGCATTGTTTGCAGTGGCGTTCATCTGCCTTGGTCTGGCATTGGGGCGTATCCGTCGCACACGCCCGTCCTTGGCCTCCCCCACCACCACGCAGTTGGCCAAGTAAATCACCAAGTGTTCCGTTCCATCGGCCGAGTCCCGATGGAACGGAACATCCGCCTTTGCCGTAGGCTCTCAATCAAATCGGATGGAACCGGACGAAATCGGACTAGGCTGAAAGCATGATCGACCACATTACACTTCATGTTTCGAACGCGGAACGCAGCATCGCATTCTATACGAAAGCTCTGTCTCCGCTCGGATACATTCCAAAAGCCCATCACGAACCGACCATCGGTTTCGGCGTGGATGACGGCACGCCCCGTTCGGATTTCTACATCTCCCCGATGGACGATCCGGCGCAACAGCCGATTCCCACGCATATCGCCTTCCGTGCAACGAACGAACAAGCGGTACGCGACTTTTATGAAGCCGCGATCACGGCAGGCGGAATGGATAACGGCAGACCCGGACCACGTGCCTACCATTCCGGGTATTACGCGGCCTTCGTGCTCGACCCCGACGGCAATAACATCGAAGCTGTCACAAACTGGTCGCACACAAGCCAATCATGAAATCGGCCGCCGAATCGCAAAAAAGTCATCGGGTGACATTGCGCAGCCAACGGTACTTGCGGTAGTGCAACAACGCGGGAACCATTTTGATGCATTCGTCGGTGTTGAGCAGCGCATACACCACCAACACGGGCAGTTTGAACACGAACGCGGCCAACAGCCCGACCGGCACCACAATCAGCCACATGACGATGGCATCGCACATGAGACCGAACTTCGCATCGCCGCCGGCTGGAAAAATACCGGCGATCGTCAGATTCGTCATGCATCCGCATGCCGCGTAATATGCGCAGACGAACAGCATGACCGACAGGTACCGTGTGGCTTCGGGCGTAAGGTTCGCCCATTGCAAAGCCAGCGGACGCGCCGCGACAATCAACAGTCCCGTCGCGGTACCGACCACGGCCACCAGCACGCACATCCTGTCGCCCATCGCCTTCGCCTGTCGGAAATCTCCACGTCCCAGCAGATTGCCGACCAAAATGCCGCCGGCATTGCCCAGACCAAGGGACAGGCACACCAGCAGATCCTTGACGATATTGGCGATGGAATTGGCGGCGACTGCGTCTGCACCCAAATGTCCCATGATCACGGTGTACATGGTGAAACCACATCCCCACACCAATTCATTGCCAAGCACCGGCAGGCTGTATTTCCAGAAATCCTTCTGCAACGGCCCATCGGGATGCAGCACATGGCCAAGTCGCAGGTAGGGGCCACGACGGGTCGCCACGACCGACCATGTCAGCTCAATCGCACGCGAAATCACCGTGGATATAGCCGCGCCGAAAATGCCAAGCGCGGGAATGCCGAGACTGCCGATACCGTAAATCAGCGCCGCGTTCAACACGACGTGCACGATCACGCCAACCGTGCTGACCGTCATGCCCATCACCGCGGAGCCGGTGTTCTTCATCAGACACAGGTACATCTGGGACAGGCCGATGAACAAGTACGACAATGACGAAATCCGCAGATATCGCGCGCCAAGCATGATCAGCGTGCCGTCATTGGTCATGATGGACATCAACTGTTCCGGCACGAGCAGTGCCGCCAGGAAGAACGCCGTCGACAGCATTCCGGCATACAGCATGACGAATCCCAGCACGCGTTCCACCGCGTCACGGTTGCCGGCACCCCAATACTGCGCCACGAGAATGCTCATGCCCAGGGTCAGGGCCGCAGTGAACAGGCTGAACAGGAACTGGAACTGCGTGGCGAGCGAGACGGCGGCCAACTCGTTTTGCCCTACCCCCGACAACATCAGCGTGTCGGCGCAGGACGACAACGACAGCATGAGCTGTTGGAAAGCGATAGGCAAAGCCAATTTGAATACATGGCCGAGGAATTCCCGGTCCGGCATGATGGTGCGCACGATAGTCTCCATTGGAATACAAGCCCGTTTCAGACGACGGGCAAACGAAAACGTCGGGATATGTAGGCCGACCAGCCTTATCCCGACGTTGGGCCGAATATTGGGCGAGGTTTTACAGCGAATCCTTCCATGCGCGGTATTCGGCGGCCTTGCCCTCCCAGTATTCACGGTCCGCATCAGTGATCTTGCGAATCACATGGCACGGGTTGCCCACGGCCACCGAATGGGATGGGATATCCTTGGTCACCACGGAGCCTGCACCGATCACCACATCATCGCCGATGGTAACGCCCGGACAGACCACCACGCTGCCGCCGAACCACACGTCATTGCCGATGGTGATCGGACGGGCGCCTTCCGGACCGGAAGCGCGTACGGCCGCATCGATTGGATGGTATGGCGTGTACAGGCCGACGCGCGGGCCGAAGAAGACACGGTCGCCGATGGTGATTCTCGCCACGTCGAGGAAGATGCAGTCCATATTGGCATAGAAGTTGTCGCCGATATACGTGTTGCAGCCGTAATCGCAGTTGAATGGCGGTTCAAGGAACGCGCCTTTGCCGAGTGAACCGAACAGTTCGCGGAACAGCCTGTCACGTTCCTCGAACGCGTCGTATGCGGACGTGTTGATGGCGTGCACCAAGCGGCGTTTACGCATGTTCGCTTCACGCTGCATATCACCGCAAATATACAATTCGCCGGAAAGCATGCGTTCCCACTCGTTCGTAGGCACCGCCGCATTATCCACGGCAACGGCCGCACCTTCATTCTCCGCCATTGAAAGCTCCTTGTGAATCTGTTTGTCAATCGTTTGACGTCCTTTGACACCATTCAACACCACCAACATCGACGGCAGCACTCGCAATGTTGTAGAATCATCCTTGTTCTTTGCATTATCTACCGTTTATTAGAGTAGTCATGAACACTGCCGATGAAGACGCACAGATGGAACGGGACGAATGGGCCTCCCGTGAGGTGATGCCCATCACCAATTGGGGTCGCCGACCCGATGGTTCGGAGATAGTGCAGTATGACGCGCCGATGTTCTTCTCCTTCACCGAGCATTCGCTGCTCCACCAGTACCCCCATATGCGTGCGGAATGCCATTGGCATGTCGACCTTGAACTCACCTACATCATCCATGGGCATATGTGGTATTTCGTCAACGGCGAAACAGTCCGGCTCGATGAGGGGCAGGCGATTTTCGTCAACTCACGTCAGCTGCATTACGGTTTCACCAAGGACGGTTCCGATTGCGAATTCTCCTGCACGTTGCTCAATCCGGCTAAAATGTGCGCCTCATTCGAAGTGTACGACCGTTTCATCGCGCCGTTGATGGCGGAGAACACGATGCCATATGCCGTCATCACCGACGACACGGCCCCCGGTCGGCGGCTGCTCGCCACCATCCGACAGCTTCATGCGGCGAAATTCGGTCCGCTGGAGCGGTCAGAGCAGTCAGCCGAACCGTTGCCCGCCGACGATATGACGCTAACCGACAATACCGAGGCGTTGACGGTGCTCAGCTGTTTCTATGCGGTCGTCCGCGACATACTGGCGATCGCCGGCAGTCATTGCGCGACTTCCACAGCGCCGCATCCCCGCATCGTGACGCTACGCAAGATGATCGATTACGTGCAGAGATATTACGTGCGTCCGATCACCTTGAAGCAAATCGCATCGGCCGGATCGGTGGGACGCACCACTTGCGCATCGATATTCCGCGAATCGCTCAACCAGTCGCCGATCGAATTCGTCAACGACGTACGCGTGCGCGCCGCAGCCAACCTGCTGGTAACGAGCTCGCTGCCTATCGCCACGGTCGCCAAACAGACCGGTTTCTCATCCGCCAGTTTCTTCTCCCGCACCTTCCACCGGTTCATGGGCGTCACCCCCATCACGTACCGAACCACGCATACCAAGCGGAAATCCGAGGAATAAAAACAATCGGCTGCATGCCCTGCGCCGTCACGCATAAGGACACGCAGCCGATTGCGTCACATCACGCCGGAAAGGACACGTTCACTTCCTCTTCAGTCCGCGGGCGATGGAGGCGTTGCGCACCTCGACCGTGCCGTCGGTGGCGAAGACGCCCAACGACTCGCCCGGACGCTCGTACATGCGCACGTTCAACGCCACCCCATCCACGTACAACATGCCGATGGTGTCGTCGACGACGAGACGGATGTGGTACGTATGCCCCGCCTCGAGGCCGATGGGCCGTTCCAGGCCGATGTTCATGACGTGAACTGGTCCTGCTCGTCGTCGCCGCCGCGCGGGACCGCCACGCCGCAGTCATGGTAGTCGACGAAGTCCTTGGTGGTGGCGAGGTCCCAGCCGAACGGCTCGCCGAACGGTTCGGGGTTGCGGTTGTCCCTCTGGTGGAACAGGAAGAACTCGTCGCCCTTGCCGAACGGCATGCAATCACCGAACCACGTGCCGGGGAACTGGTAGTAAAGCTTCATTGGCCTTGCCTTTCCTTGTGTGGCGCCTTTGGAAGGCAGTCACCCATGACCGTCATCGCAATGACGCTATTTCGCTTCGTATTGCTTCGTTTAAGCGCTTAAATGATTTAAACGCTTAAACGAGATATAGCATTGAAAATCGGAATGTCAAACGATTGACGTGTCTACAACGTCCGCACTGGATCCCGAGGCACTGCCGGGCATTGGACATGAACCGGCTCGAACCGTTCGGAGACTATCTCCGATTCGTCATTGTCGGCTCCGCAACGACGCAACAGGGTACGCACGCCCATCACGCCGAGATCGTACTGAGGAAGGCCAACAGTGGTCAAAGCGGGATGCGTGTGGGCCGAAATCACTTCCTGGTTGTCGAAACCGACCACGGAAATATCGTCCGGCACGCGTTTCCCCGATTCCCGCAACGCGTCGTACAGGCCGAGCGCGGTGCGGTCGTTATGGCAGAACACTCCGGTCGCACCCGTCGCCAACACCTGTGCTGCCGCTCCGTAACCGCCTTCCTGATCGGCGGTCACGGACAGCACCAGCGAAGGGTCGAAATCGACGTCGAACCGCGCAAGCGCGGCCTTGTATCCCGCAAGACGGCCAACCGAAGCGGGTGACAGCGCGGCATCGTTGACGAATGCGATACGCCGGTGTCCGGCTTCCAACAACAGCCGTGTGGCGGTGGCGCCACCCTGCACTTCGTCCGGCACCACCGCGGGGAACCGTCCGCACTCGTCATAGCAGTTGACCAGCACGGACGGCATTCTGCCAAGCTCGTCCGGCGGAGTGATTGAACCGTGTACCCATTTCGAGTAGATGATGCCCTCGACCTGGTGTTCGAACATGAACGAGAAGGTTCTGCGTTCCACGTCTTTTCTGCCGTCGGTATCCACCACCAGCAGAATTTTCCCATTGCGCCAGGCTTCGTCCTGCGCGCCTTGGATCACCTGGCCGGCGAAGGGCGATGTGGCCACTCCGTCGCTGATGAAGCCGATGATGTCGGAGCAGCCTCGGGCCAATCCGCGGGCGAGCGCGTTGTGATGGTGGCCGAGTTCGTCAGCAGCCCTGCGTACCTTGCGGTGTGTGGATTCCGTGATCCGCACGTCCCGGTTGTCGTTCACCGCCCATGAGGCGGTTGCGATGGAGACACCAGCCGCTTCGGCCACGTCCCGCAATGTCACTTTCTCCATGCCCGCGTATCAGCCCCGTCCGACGCCTAGCGCATCAGGTTGCGCAGGACGTACTGGAGAATACCTCCGTTGCGGTAGTAGTCCGCTTCGCCTGGCGTATCGATGCGAACGACGGCATCGAATTCGGTCGTGGAACCGTCCGCGTGGGTGGCGGTGACGTGGACCGTCTTCGGGGTGACGCCCTTGTTGAGTTCCTCGACACCGGAGATGTCGTAGGTTTCGGTGCCGTTCAGGCCGAGGCTCTCATACGATTCGCCTTCGGGGAACTGCAATGGCAGCACGCCCATGCCGATGAGGTTGGAACGGTGGATGCGTTCGAAGCTTTCGGTGATGACGGCTTTGACACCCAACATGACGGTGCCCTTGGCGGCCCAGTCACGGGAGGAGCCGGTACCGTATTCCTTGCCTGCGAGCACGACGAGCGGCACATCATGGTCGATATAGTCGCGAGACGCTTCGAAGATCGTGGTCGGCTTCTTGTCGAGGAAGTCGTAGGTGTAGCCACCAGGGGTGATTTCCTCGCCGACGGAGGCGAGCAACTGGTTGCGCAGGCGGATGTTGCCAAACGTGCCGCGGACCATGACCTCATGGTTGCCTCGACGGGAACCGTAGGAGTTGAAGTTCTTCGGTTCGACGCCACGGTCGGTCAGGTATTTGCCTGCCGGGCTGGAGGCCTTGAACGCGCCTGCCGGGGAGATGTGGTCGGTGGTCACGGAGTCGCCGAGCAGTGCGAGCACGCGGGCGCCGTGGATGTCCTTGACCGGATCCGGGGTGGCCTTCATGCCGTCGAAGAAGGTCTGCTTGCGCACGTAGGTGGAGTTCTCATCCCATGCGAACAGTTCGCCTTCCGGCACGTCAAGGCCCTTCCAACGGCGGTCGCCTTCGAACACGGAGGCGTAATCCTTGAGGAACATCTCGCGGCTGACGGTGCCATCCACCACTGCGGCGACTTCCTCATTGGTAGGCCAGATGTCCTTCAGGTACACGTCGTTGCCGTCCTGGTCCTTGCCGAGCGGCTGGGTTTCGAAATCGAAATCCATAGTGCCGGCGAGCGCGTAGGCGATGACAAGCGGCGGGGACGCGAGGTAGTTCATCTTGACGTCCGGGCTGATGCGGCCTCGAAGTTACGGTTGCCGGACAGCACGGAGGTGACGGTCAGGTCGTTGGCGTTGATGGCCTCGGAGATTTCCGGCAGCAGCGGGCCGGAGTTGCCGATGCAGGTGGCGCAGCCGAAGCCGACCAGCTGGTAGCCGAGCGCGTCGAGATCATCCTGCAGACCGGCGGCCTTCAGATAGTCGGCCACGACCTGGGAGCCCGGAGCAAGTGACGTCTTGACCCACGGCTTGGGCTTCAGTCCCTTGGCATGCGCGTTGCGGGCGATCAGGCCGGCGGCGATCATGACGGACGGGTTGGAGGTGTTGGTGCACGACGTGATGGACGCGATCGCCACGTCGCCGTTCTTGATATCGAAGTCGCCGCGGAAGTCAGTGGACACCGCGATCGGATCCTGCACGGTCTTGTCGGTTTCGTACGCCGGCAGCGTGGCTTCGAACTTCTCTTTCGATTCGGACAGCCTGATGCGGTCCTGAGGACGCTTCGGGCCTGCGATGGACGGCACGACGGTTCCGAGGTCGAGTTCCAGGTATTCGGAGTACTGCGGTTCTACGTAGTCCGGATCGGTGGCGTCGCCCCAGAGCTTGTTGGCTTTCGCGTAGGCTTCGACGAGAGCGATCTGCTCTTCGGAACGGCCGGTCAGACGCAGGTAGTCGAGGGTGACGTTGTCGATCGGAAAGATGCCACAGGTGGAGCCGAATTCCGGTCCCATGTTGCCGATGGTGGCGCGGTTGGCCAGCGGCACGGAAGCGATGCCTTCGCCGTAGAATTCCACGAATTTGCCGACCACACCGTGCTGGCGGAGCATGTCGGTGATGGTGAGGACCACGTCGGTGGCGGTGACGCCTTCCGGAATGGAACCGGTGAGCTTGAAGCCGACGACGCGCGGCACGAGCATGGAGATCGGCTGGCCGAGCATGGCGGCTTCGGCTTCGATGCCGCCGACGCCCCAGCCGAGCACGCCCAGACCGTTGACGGTGGTGGTGTGCGAATCGGTGCCCACGCAGGAGTCGAGGTAGGCGAGGTCGCGACCGCGCTCCCCCGCCTTGGTCATGACGACTTTGGCGAGGTATTCGATGTTGACCTGGTGGATGATGCCGGTTCCCGGCGGCACCACGCGGAAGTTGCGGAAGGCCTGCTGGCCCCAACGCAGGAACTGGTAGCGTTCGCCGTTGCGCTGGTATTCGATGTCCATGTTCTGTTCGACCGCGTCGGCCACGCCGTACTTGTCGATCTGCACGGAATGGTCGATGACCATGTCGGACTGGACCTGCGGGTTGATGACTTCCGGATCTCCGCCAAGCTCCTTGACGGCGTCACGCATGGTGGCGAGGTCGACGATGCACGGCACGCCGGTGAAGTCCTGCATGACCACGCGGGACGGGGTGAACTGGATCTCGTGGCTCGGCTGTGCGGCCGGATCCCAATCCAACAGGGCCTTGACATGATCATCCGTGATGTTGGCGCCATCGATGTTGCGCACCAGGTTCTCAACAAGAACCTTCAACGAATACGGGAGATGATCGATGCCCGGCAAATCCGCGATACGGTAAAAGTCGTAATCCTTGCCGCCCACCTTCAGGGTGTCGAGCTGGTCGTCGCGCACAGACATGCTACCTCCGAGCTTTTGTGGCTGGTTGAAACTTTCCAGCAGCCGATTATCCGTTGCTAACGATACAGCCACGTTACTTCAGCACTGGCGTGTCTTCTTGAAACGTGAGAAAATGGCGACTATTTTCGGCACGCACCACAGGCACAGCACGAAAATGATGGCGGACACCACAAGCGCGATGCCCGTCGCCGCGAGCATTTCGCCGGACGGTATCACGAGCGCGAAGAAACGCGCGACGGGCGGAATGAACATGCCGGCCACGCCCGCCACGGCGAACGCCAATACCAGACCGCCTCTCCACGAGTTGAGTGGACGGGCCACGCGCGCCAGTACGAAGATGCCCATCATCAGCAGGATAATCGCGTTGACGCCACGAAGCATGCCCAGCTGCGCGGCGGAATGCTGTGCGTCCCAGCCCATGAACTTCGGCAACAGCCACGAATCGGCGAGAATCGACAGAGCCGTGGCGATGCTCCCGGCAATGCGAAGTGCACCACGCGCCTGAGGAAGCCCGGAATGTAGCGGCGCGTGTTCGGCGCAAGCGCGAGGATGACGCCGGCATGCCGATGGTGAGTGCGCCGATGTAGGTGATATGGCGGGGCAGGTATGGGAATGGGATCTGCGTCAGCACCACGCCGAGCGAGATCAGCGCGGAATATACGGTTTTGACGAGGAACAGGCTGGCCACGCGTTCCATGTTGGCCATGACCTGGCGTCCACGTGCCACCACATCGGGCAGATGCGAGAATTTCGAATCGACGAGCACCACTTGTGCGACGGCTTTGGTGGCGGGTGCCGCGTTGCCCATCGCGATGCCCAGGTCGGCCTCCTTGATGGCGAGCGCGTCGTTCACGCCGTCGCCGGTCATCGCCACGACATGATCGCCTAGGTGCAGCGCCTGGACGATCGCCTTCTTCTGGTCGGGCAGGACACGGCCGAGCACGTCCACGTTCTCCAGTACTTTCGCCAGTTCCGTGATGTCGGCGGGCAGTTCGCGCGCGCCATGAAGCGTGGCTCCGCGTCTCCGGTGAGCCGTACTTTTCTTGCGATCGCACCGACGGTGACGGGATTGTCGCCGGAGATGATGCGGCAGCGCACGCCCTGCTCGCGGAACCAGGCGAGTGTGGCTTCGGCGTCGTCGCGAATGTGCTCGGAGCATAATACCAGCGCGACGGGCCGCGATGCGGGGTCGATGGCGGGATCGCTTTCGTAATCGGCGGGTGCCTTGCCGTCATGCCGTGCGATCAGCAGCACGCGGTTGCCGTCGTGTGCGGAATCGTTGACCAGTCGAAGAACGTCGGAGTAATCGCCATCCAAGTGGGACAGCACGACTTCTGGCGCGCCCATCGTCCATGCCGCGCCGTCATCGGCAATCGAGCTCCATTTGCGTGCCGACGAGAACGGAACGCGCGCCGCGACGGGACCGGCGGAGAATCCCTGCTTGCCCAGTCCGTTGAGAATCGCCAATCCGGTGCCGTTCGGCTGTCCTTCGTTCGACAGGTCGTACAACGCCTGTTTCACGGCATGTTCGTCAACGGTATTGGCTCCGATGCCATCCAGCATGCGTATTTCGTTGAGCATGATGCCGCCGTCGGTGACGGTGCCGGTTTGTCGAGGTTCAGGCAGTCCACGCGTGCGAGGGTCTCCACGGATTCGAGCTCCTGCACGAGCGTGTTCTTGCGTGCCAAACGGATGGCGGCGAGCGCGAAGTTGAGCGAGGTGAGCAGTACGAGGCCTTCGGGGATCATGCCGACCACGCCAGCCACGGCGGACACCACGGCGGAACGCCATTGGCCGGTGGAGATGGCTACATCCCAACCGCCGACCGCGTGCACCTGCGACCAGATGAGCAGCACGCACAGCGGTACGACGAGGAAGGTCATGAATTTGAGGATGGTGTTGATGCCCTTGTTGAGGTCGGACACGGTCTTTTTTGTAGACCTTCGCCTGCGCGGTCAAGGTGGCGGCATAGCTGTGCGCGCCGACCGCGTTGACCTTGACCAAGGCCATGCCGGAGACCGCGGTGGATCCGGAATAGATGTCGTCGCCTTCGTTCTTGCGCACGGTGCGCGATTCGCCAGTGAGCATGGATTCGTCGAGTTCCAGACCCCAGGTGCGCACGATCTGCGCGTCGGCGGGAACCTGTTCGCCGGAGCGGATCCACATGAGGTCGCCGAGCACGATTTCGTTGTGCGGCACTTCGACGTCCTTGCCGTCGCGTCGTACGAGATAGTCGGAGGCTACGAGGATGGAAAGCTTGTCGAGCGTTCGTTTGGCTTTCAGTTCGGTGATGATGCCGATGCCGGTGTTGATGAGGATGACGAGGCCGAACACGGCGTCTCTCCATGATCCCGTGACCAATACCATGACCATGGCGGCGAAGATGATGCCGTTGAACAGGGTGAACACGTTGGCTCGCACGATGTCGGCGAACGAACGTGACGTGGACGATTTGACGGCGTTGACCTGCCCGCTTTCCGTAAGGGCGGCGACTTCCGCTGCGGTGAGCCCCTTTTCACTGGTTTCAGGCATGGTTTGACTTTCGCTCATGCTGCCAGCATACCGCTTGGCGATGCGCGCCCGCAGGCTTTTCCCGTAAAGCTCCGGCAAAATTCAGGGTTTTCTCAGGGTGCGTTCAGCGCCACGCATCCGAACCGATTCGAACTCACCCGAATGCGTGGAGCGGTTCACTGTTTGCCGCCGTGGCTGATGGTGGTGACGAGGATTGCTCTGTCGTGCGGGTCGTTGTTGGCTATGCCGGCTACCGCGTCGGCGAGCGGCGTCGCATCCGTCATGCGGTCGTTGATTGTGAGCGTCGCCGCGAACAGCGTGCTGTCGGTCGGCGTGGCGATCGGGTTGAGCAGTGCCACTGGAATGCCCGCCTGTCTTGCGGTTGTCAGCGTGTCGTACCAGCCGTCATGGTTCACGCCGGACACGTCGATTCCCGAAATGACGATGATGCTGACCATGCGTTGCGCCATATCCTCGACCGCTTGCCGGGCGGTGTCCTGCATGTCGACCGTGCCGCGACCGGCAGATACACCGGCCTGAGCCCGCCCGCCTCCATGGCATCCAACGTCAGGCGATCGGTCTGTTCGTCTTGGGAGCCGATCATGGCCACGTCGAGACTGTTGCGGTCCTTTATGCTGTGGGCGACCGCATCGCCTGCGGACTGCGTGTCTCCCACCGCGGCATTGTTCGGCGTGCAGCCGGCCAGCATGGAGATGCCGAAGACGGCTGCAAGGAGACCGGCTGCGGCACGCCGCGCGAAACCGGTCATCGTGTGGCTTTCCTGAATAGCGCCACCGTTTCGACATGGTGGGTGGTCGGATAGATGTCGAATGCGCGAATATCGGCAAGATCGTATCCGAGCGAGGCCAATGTGGCGGTGTCGCGTGCCAGCGATGCCGGGTCACAGGCGATGTATACGACGCTTCGCGCGCCGGATTCGGCGATCTGCCTGCATACCTTCGCACGTGCGCCGGCACGCGGCGGATCAAGCACCACGATATCGGGTTTGGCCAAATCGTTGCGTACGTTGGCAAGCGTCTTGGCCACATCGCCCACACGGCGTCGACATTGCCCAAATGGATGGCCCTCAGATTGCGTTGCGCGTGTTTGACAGCGGTCTTGCCACCTTCCACGCTCAGCATGCGCGTGCGGCCGGCGCTTAACGTGGCCAACGGCAGCGTGAACAGGCCGGAACCGGAATACAAATCCCACAGGCATGCGGAAGCGGCGCCGTCAAGCTCGCCATGCACCAAGGACATCACATGGCCGGTCAACGCGATCGGCGCGTGACGGTGCATCTGCCAGAATCCGCCGGCGTCCACACCATATTCGAATTCACGTCCGCACACCGTCACCTTTTCGGTAAGCTCGCGATTGCCCGCCGTCACCTCGCCATCGACGAGCACGGCGTAGTTGTCGGCGATTTCGGCATTGCCGCGAGGCTCGGGAACAGACAGACGAATCTGCGATCCGGGAGTGAATCCCCCATCCCACACGTGTTCCTTCTCGGCCACGTTAAGCAACGCGCGACTGGCCAACGGCATGGTGTCGATCGGCACACGCACGTGGGTGCCGCGTCTACGCATGGACGGTCGGCCGTTCTCGTCCGCGATCATCTCGATGCGGGTACGCCAGTGCAGCCCATGCTCCGCCTCATCCTCGGGCATGCGCTCGATCGGCACGTCAACGTCGACATGGCCGAGACGTCTCATCTGTTCGGCGATGGACATGGATTTCCATTTAAGCTGTCCGGGCAGTGAGACGTGCACCAAATCGGCACCGCCGACGCCGCCGCCCATGGCAAGCGGACCCGCCAACGGCCATACGGGTTCGACGCGGTCCTCGCTGGCTTCCAGCACTTCCGTCACTTCGCCAGTCCAAAAACGGTCCTCGCGATCATGTGGCTCGTCCAACACGACGCGTACCAGCTCGCCCGGCAACGCGAATCGCACGAACACGACGCGTCCGTCGATGTGGCCGACGCAACGGCCTTGGTCGGCATATCGTTCGATGCGGATGGTCGATTCCATCAGTGCTGTTCCTCCGTTTCGTTGTTGTCGTCCATCGCGTCGGCGTTTGGTTCGGCCAACGTCTTATGCCGATGCATGGGGGTGGCCACGATGAGGTACGACACCCAGATGGCCAACGCCCAGAACGGAATGCCCATGAGCAGACGTGCAGTGCCGAGCCAGCCGACCTGGTTGGACAGGTACAACGGCACCTGCACCACCAGTCGTAGGGAGAACACACCGATCCACAACGCGGTGATGATGGTGTACGCGCGGTTCAATGCCTTGTCGCCACGCCAATCGGCAAGCCATGCGCGCAGATGCTCGGTTGGCAGTGTCCGGATGAATTCGATCACCAAGCCAAGTCCCGGTACACGTACCATCAACGAAATGGCGAGCAGCACGATGTAGAAGGCGTTGGTCAGGAATCCGAACATGTAGTAGTTGCGCGCCTCGTGGCTGTTCCATGCCCAGATCAGGCAGATGCCGACTGCCAGAAGGCCGGAGACGCGCCCAGGACGGATTGCGTTGGCATAGGCGGACGATCACCTGCAGTACGGCGAGGGATGCGGATACGCCGATGGTCAGATGCAGGTCGGAGGTGATGACGAACATCACCACGAACACCACGCCCGGCAGCATCGATTCGACGACGCCGCGCGGACCGCCGATCGCGTCGATGACGGAGAAATCGTCGGCATCGCCGGCGTCGGCGAGCGCGCCGAGGCCGGTTCTTTTCTTGGTTTCGGTTTCAGCCATGCGTTTGTGTTTTCGTGGTCGTCGTTCGCTCAGCGCACTTCGGAGAACATCGGTCCACGCGACAACGTGGTCTTGACCTCGACCTGCTGGTCGGAGTCAAACGGTCCCTTCGGCTGGCCTGGAATGTCCATCGTCCTGCCTGCCTGTTCGGCTTCGGCGGCTTCCTTGGCGGCCTTGCGTTCGGCCGGGGCGACCGGCGGATGCATCGGGATGAGGTCACGCGGGGCCAGCGGGTCCTCGCCGCGTTCCACGACGATGTTGGAGAAAAGCTGGTTCAGCGCCTTGGTTTCGGCGTGGTCCGGATCGGTGGCGGCTTTGCCGGAGAAGATGCCGCGCAGCATCCACCGCGGTCCGTCCACACCGACGATGCGGGTGACGACCTTGCGTCCGCCCTTGACCACGACCGGCAGTGTCAGTTCGGTGCCGAACACGCCGTCGGTCTCCTTGGCGTCTTTGTTGGCCTCAACCAGGTCGGCGCGCACGTCATCCCACAGTCCCATGGTCTTCGGCGCGGCGAAGGCTTCGATCTCCACGCTGGAGGATCCGTAGGTGATGGTGGTGCCGAGCACCTGCTGGGTGGCGCGGTTGGCCTTCACGCGCAGTTCGATGCCTTGGAGGAACGGCAGATAGTAGGCGCCCATGTCGAGGTATTCGTCATAGTCGGGCACGTTCTCGTCGTCGACGTCCCACGGACCGTGCTCATCGCCACGGCCGTCGTACTCATCGGATGGTTCCGGAAGGATGGTTTCCTGAATTCCACCGGCGGGCGCCTCAGCGGTTTCGGAGATGGCCTCATCGGCCTTGTCGTTCTCTTCGGCGGCGGCTTCAGCGGCTTCCTCGCTCTGACGCTTCTTCTTGCCGAATCCAAACAGTCCCATGATGTTCCTCATTTCATTACGGTTGCAACGTGACTAGCCTAGCACCCATGCTTAATACGGGCTGGGAATCGGAGTGTGTCTCCCGTTGCCCGGCATTGGCCGGATGACGGCCGCAAAAACTCACACGTCGTAGGTGATGCTCAGCGGCGCATGATCCGACCATCGCAGGTCGTAGGTCGGAGCTTTGTCGATGACGAATCCGCGGGCCGTTTCGGCGAGTTCGGGTGTGGCGAACTGGTAGTCGATCCTCCAGCCGACGTTGTTGTCGAAGGCGCGGCCCCGCTGGCTCCACCAGGTGTACGGTCCTTGGATGTCTCCGCACAGGGAACGCATCACATCCACGAATTCCAACTCCCCCAGCCATTTGTCCACGTAGGCGCGTTCCTCGGGCAGGAAGCCGGCGTGCTTCTCGTTGGCTTTCGCGTTCTTGATGTCGAGCGGCGTGTGCGCGATGTTGAAATCGCCGCACAATACCGCCTGCTTGCCGCCGTGCGCCGCTTCATCGCGCAGTTGTCCCATACGTACCAGCATGGTGTCGAGGAAACGGTATTTCTGCTTCATTTTCTCCGGATCGTCGGTGTTGCCGGCGTGCACGTACACGCATACGACAGTGACGGTGTAGCCTTGCGGGGTCTTCACATCCGCTTCGATCCAACGGCCGGAATCGACGTCCTCGGCAAGTCCCGGCAGTCCGTAGCGTTTGTCGATGACGGGCAGCGCGGAGAGCAGACCGACGCCGGCGCGTCCCTTGATACGGCAGATCTCGTTCATGCGATCAAGCCCGCTTTGGTCGGCGATGCGTCCGGCGGTCGCGTATTCGAAGCCGAATTCGTCGAAGATGGGGTCGATTTCGTTTTGCGGGGCGCGTACTTCCTGCATGCACCACACGTCCGGCGTGTTCTTCGCGGCCCATTGCTCGATGCCTTTGCGTTTCGCCGCGCGGATTCCATTCACATTCGATGTCGTGATTGTGATCGTCATAGCGCCTTAGCCTAGCCGGAATACAAGAAAACCTCCCTTGTGGGAAGGGAGGTTTTCCAGATGGCTGACGCGATCAGTCGAGTCCGAGCTGCAGCTTGCCGCCCGGGATGGCGTCCAGCAGGTCGCGGGTGTACTGCTTCTTCGGATGGTCGAAGACCTCGTCGGTGGTGGCATGCTCCACCAGCTTGCCGTGCTGCATCACCACGACCTCATCGGCGATCTGACGCACCACCGCCAGATCATGGGTGATGAACAGGTAGCTCAGTCCCTTTTCCGCCTGCAGGTCGTTGAGCAGGCGAAGCACCTGGTCCTGCACCAGCACGTCCAATGCGGAGACGGCCTCGTCGCAGACGATCACATCCGGATCGAGGGCCATGCGCGCGCGATGGCGATGCGCTGCCTTTGGCCGCCGGAAAGCTCGTTCGGATAACGGCTCATCACCGATTCCGGCAATTCCACCATGTCGATGAGCTCGCGCACACGCTTGGCACGGCTCTTCTTGTCTCCGATGCCGTGGATGCGCAGCGGCTCCTCGATGGACCGGTAGATGGAGTACATGGGGTCGAGCGATCCGTACGGGTTCTGGAACACCGGCTGCACATGACGTCGGAAGTCAAGCAACTCCTTGCCCTTGAATCCGGAGATGTCTTTGCCGTCGTAGGTGACGGTGCCGGCGGTCGGCTCAAGCAGTTTCAGCACCATGTTGGCCACGGTGGATTTGCCGGAACCGGATTCGCCGACGATGGCCAATGTGGTGCCCTTCTTGATGGAGAAGCTCACATCGTCGACCGCCTTGAACATCTCCTTCTTGCGCGGCAGTTTGAATTCCTTGGTCAGGTGATCCACCGTGATGATGGCTTCGCCCTTCTTCAGGGAATCCTCGTTCACCGCGTGCTCCATGACCGCGGTGGCGTCGCCGCCATGTTCCTTGACGGAGATGATGCGCTGCGATGCCAAGGACGGCGCAGCGGCGACCAAACGCTTGGTGTACGGATGCTGCGGATGCTGCAGCACTTCCAGTGAAGGACCGGATTCCACGACCTGGCCCTTGTACATGACCACGATATGCTGGGCGCGTTCCGCGGCCAGACCGAGATCGTGGGTGATGAACAGCACCGCGGTTCCCAGGGAATCGGTCAGCATGTGCAGATGGTCGAGGATCTTCTTCTGCACGGTCACGTCAAGCGCGGAGGTCGGCTCGTCGGCGATGAGCAGTTCCGGACGGCAGGCCAGACCGATGGCGATCAGCGCACGCTGACGCATGCCGCCGGAGAATTCGTGCGGGAACTGGCGGGCACGGGTGGCGGCGTCAGGCAGACCGGCCTCGGACAGCAGACCGGCGATGCGGTCGTCCATGGTGGAGCCGACCACATACTTCTTGGCGATGTACCATGCGTCATCGTCCTTCACCCCGGCTTTGATCAGGCCATCGGCCACACGCCAGCGGGTTTCGGATCCCGGAACCCATTCCTCGGCGAACCGGGCCATGATCTTGTCAAGCTCGTCACCGCTCTTGCCGATCTTGGCAAGAGCCTCCTTGGCCGCGGCGATCAGATCAGGCAGTTCCTTGGAACCAAGGAAGGTCTCATCGTCATTGCCCTTGAGCTCCACTTCGTCACCGGCCAGGGCCTTGGCGAATTCGGAACGCTTTTCGTGGTCGATGTCCATGTTGTTGGCCACCAACGCTTCCTTGACCTGGGTGCCGATACGCCACACCGGGTTCAGGTTGCTCATCGGATCCTGCGGGACAAGACCCATCTTGCTACCACGGAGCTTGTCGAAATCCTTCTGCTTGAAGCCGGAGATCTCCTGGCCATCAAGCTTGATGGAGCCGCCGACCACATGGCCGGTTCCCGGAAGCAGGCCAAGCACGGCCATGGCGGAAGTGGATTTGCCGGAACCGGATTCGCCGACGATGGCCACCCACTGGCCGGGATACACGCTGAAGGACGAGTTGCGCACGGCATGCACGGCCTTGCCTTCATCGGTGGTGAAGTCGACCTGGAGGTTCTTGACCTCCAACAGCGGCCCGTGGGCGCGCTGCATGGCCTCGAGGTTGTTCTCGGTATTCATTTCAGTCATCGAATATCCCTTCACTTACACTCAGGCCGTACGGCTCTTCGGATCGAGCGCGTCCTTGACGGCGTCGCCCATCATGATGAATGCCAGCACGGTGATGGCCAGCGCGGCGGACGGATAGAACAGCACCATCGGGTCAGTACGCAGGATGGACTGCGCGTTGGAGATGTCTCCGCCCCAGCTGACCGTGGTGGTGGGCAGGCCGACGCCCAGGAAGCTCAGCGTGGCCTCGAGCACGATGTAGGTGGCCAGCGAGGTGGTGCCGACCACGATGATCGGAGCCAGCGAATTCGGCAGGATGTGGCGGAACAGGTTGCGGATCGGGGTGGATCCCAGAGCGGTGGACGCCGTGTTGAATTCAAGGTTCTTGGCTTCCATCACAGCACCTCGCGCGATTCGTGCCACGGAGGTCCAGCCGAACAGCGTCATCACCAGAATGATCTTCCAGATGGAGCTGCTCGTTTTGAACATCTGGAGCACCACGATGGCGCCAAGCAGAATCGGCAGCGCGAGGAAGATATCGGTCAGTCGGCTCAGCACGGCGTCGACCCATCCTCCGAAGAAGCCGGCGATTGCGCCGATCAGCGTTCCGAGCAGCACCACCAGCAGTGTGGCGAACACGCCGACGCTCAGCGAGGTGCGGGTGCCGTAGACCACACGGGAGTATACGTCGCAACCTTGCAGGTCGAAGCCGAACGGATGGCCTGAGGAAGCCGGCTCAAGGGAATTGTCGAGCGTGCAGTAGTTCGGGTTCTGCTTGGTCAACACGCTCGGGAACAGCGCCACGAACACGATGAAGATGATCAGCAGTCCGGAGATGATGAACAGCGGGTTCTTACGCAGGGTTCGCCATGCGTCGGCCCACATGTTCGAAGCCGGTGCGGATTCGTCCATCGAGTCGACGGCCTCAGGGGCGTCTCATCGAGCGGTGCCACATAGCGTTCCTGTCCCGGAAGCACGGTGGAAGGATTGGTCTCATTCATTTCGGTCATTTCTTGTTCCCTCCCTCGACTCACGCGTAACGGATTCGCGGATCAAGCGCGGCGTACAGCATGTCGACCAGCAGATTGCAAACCACGAAGATCAGCATGAGCAGCGTCACGATGGACACCACCAGGTTGCCTTCTCCCTTGAGGATGCCCTGATAGGTCAGGTAGCCGATGCCATGCACGTTGAAGATGGTTTCGGAGATCATCGCGCCGCCCATCAGTGCGCCAAGATCCTGGCCCAGATAGGTGACGACGGGGGATCATGGAGTTGCGCAGCACGTGGCGCAGCATGACGGATTTGTTGTCCATGCCCTTGGCGCGCGCGGTGCGCACATAGTCGAGGGCGATGTTGGACGAAATCTCCGTACGGCTCAGACGGATGATGTACGCCATCGATACCGAGCCAAGCACCATGGCCGGCATCAGCAGATCAAGGAATCCTGGATTCGCTCCGGCGGTGACCGGCAGCAGATGCCACTTCACACCGAGGAAGTACTGGCAGAGGAAGCCGGTGACGAAGGTCGGCACGGAGATGAGCAGCAGGGAGAAGATCAGGATGACGGTATCGCACCACTTGCCCTTCTTCAGGCCGGAGATCACACCGAAGATCACGCCGAAAACCGCTTCGAACACGAAGGCCATCAGGGCGAGCTTGATGGTCACGGGGAAGGCGCGGCCGATCACGTCGATGACAAGCTGTCCGGAGAAGGTCTTGCCGAAGTCGAGGGTCAGCGCGTTCTTCAGGAACAGCAGATACTGGACGATGAACGGCTTGTCCAGATTGTATTCGGCACGGATCTGGGCCGCGACCGCTTCGTTGACCGGCTTGTCGCCGAACATCGCCTTGACCGGTTCGCCCGGCAACGCGAACACCAGGCATACACCAGAAGCGTCGTGCCGAGAACCACAGGGATCATCTGCAGAATGCGTCGCAGAAGATACTTGCCCATTGGTTTCTCCTTTTGATTACTCACTCGTTCGCCAGCCGTTTGCGGCTTCGTCCCCTACGCTCACGCGTATAGGACATGAGGCCCGGGGCGGCCGGCGCTTGCCCCGTTACGTATCAGTGATACTGCACCACAATGCTTTATATTGCAGTTTCATGAAAGACAGCTGAAAATATACCCCACGCGCGGACATCTTCTGTTGATGTCGCATGTCCAGCCGTCATGGACCTCCGATGGAAGCCCCGTTTATTACGCGGAAAGGAAGGAACGGATATTCGAATCCGTTCCTTCCTTCATGTCGATCCTACGAAATCAAAATCAGAGAACGGCTCACTTGCCGGACTTGGTCATGTTCTCGTAGACCGGCAGGTTCTGCCAGTTCATCTCGAAGCCGGAGACACCGGTCGAGGCCACACCATAGGCATTGGCGTAGTACAGCGGAACGGCCGGCAGGTCGTTGAGCAGCACTTCCTGTGCCTGCTGGTACAGCTTGTTGGCGTCTGCGACGGACTTGGAGGCAGCGGCCTTGTCGCACAGCGCATCGAACTCCGGGTTCTTGTAGTCGCCATCGTTGGAGCCGTTGCCATCGGCAGCGGCGGAGGCGAAGTTCTGCACCAGGTAGTTTTCGGCGGACGGGTAATCCGGCTGCCAGCCGCTACGGAACGCGCCGTTCACCTTGCGGTCGGACACGGCGGTGCGGAAATCGTTGAAGGTCGGGTACGGGTTGGTGGCGGCCACGCCGGCGCCCAGCACGTTGTTGATGGAGTTGACCACGGCGGTGTAGATGACTTCGTGGCCACCATCGGCGTTGTAGGCGAAGGTGAGCTTGTCATCGGAGGTCCACGGGCTGATGGCGTTGGCCTTCGCCCACAGTTCCTTGGCCTTCTTCTCGTTGTACTTCAGGTTGCCGGAACCCTTGAGGGAATCGGAGTAGCCCGGGGTCAGCGGGGAGGTGAAGTCGGCGGCCGGGGTGCCGGTGCCGTTGAGCACCTTCTTGCAGATGTTCTCGCGGTTGATGGCCATGGAGACGGCCTGGCGACGCAGGGTGCCTTCCTCGGTGTCGGCTTCGAAGTGCTTCAGCTTGGCCGGGATGGTGAACTGTTGGATGACGGAGCCGGCCTTGTTGTAGGCCTGTACGGTGGAGTCCTTCTGGAAGGTCTTGGTGGCGGAGGCCGGGACGGACTCCATCACGTCGAGGGAACCGGACTGGATGTCGGCGTAGGCGGCCTCATCCTTGGTGTAGACCTTGAAGGTCACGCCGTCGTTCTTGGCGACGCGGTTGCCTTGTAGTCGGGGTTCTTCACCAGCACGATCTGGTTGTCGTGGTCCCAGGACTGGAACTTGTACGGGCCGTTGCCGACCGGCTTCTCGCCGAAGGCCTTCGGATCCTTGAAGAAGGATTCCGGCAGCGGAGCGAATGCGGTGTAGCCGACCTTGACGGCGAACACGGAGTCGGAACGGTTCAGGTCGACGGTGAATTCATGGTCGTTGACGACCTTCAGGCCCTCGAGCTGTTCGTCGCCCTTGAGCTTGTCTCCATCCTGGAGCTTGTCGTAGCCCTTGATGGTGGAGAAGAAGGAGGAGCCGAGCTGTGCGTTCTTGGCGTTGGCCGTGTAGCTCCATGCCTTGGTGAAGGATTCGGCGGTCACCGGGGTGCCGTCGGTGAACTTCCAACCATCCTTGAGCTTGATGGTGTACTGGGTGGCGTCATCGTTGGACTTGATGGACTCCGCCACTTCGTTGGAGGCGTTGCCCTTGGCGTCGAAGGAAATCAGACGTGCGAACAGCAGGTCGAGCGGCTTGCCGCCGCCGGTCTCGTTGCAGTCGCCTGGGATGAGCGGGTTCTGCGGTTCGGAATTGTATGCGGTGATGACGTTGGAACCCTTGTCAGCGGTAGAGTCACCGTTGGAAGAGCCGCAACCGCTGAGCAGCATGCCGAATGCGCATGCGGCCGCAGCGAAAGCCAGAGCTTTCTTCTTCATGGAATTCATATTCTCCTTATCCATTATTTCCAGAGCCGTAAGACCCTGTTCAAAAAGAAGGCGGGCGTCAATACCGTGGCATCAACGTCCGTCTTCGTTCTGATGGTGGGTTCATTATCACTCGATTGAGGGACAACCGCTCCATATCCGAGGGAGGCCCACGCAAAATAGTCAAATCAAAAACTCATCATCTGATAAAACAATCCGTTTTTCCCGCTTATCGCCGGAACAACTTATCCGCATCGTGCGTATGGACGGACGCGGACATATCCGTTCGCTGTCAGCGTACTTTGCCAATCCGCGTCACGCCCGTGGAAACGCCTGCCCGTATCGTGCCTTCAACTGTTCGATGGACACGTGTGTGTAACGCTGCGTGGTCTTCAGCGAGGAATGCCCCAGCATCTCCTGCACCTCACGCAGGTCCGCTCCCCCGTCGAGCATATGGGTCGCCGCACTGTGGCGCAACGCATGCGGACTGATGTCAGGCACGCCGGCCTCCCGTGCCCGGTCGTGCACCACCTTGCGCACCATACGTTGACCGATCCGCCCGCCCTGCGATCCCAAAAAGAACGCGTCGTCCGACATGTCACCGCATAGTACGGGACGGCCATGTTCCAGCCAATCGCGCAAGGCCTTGTCGGCTGGTGCGCCGAATGGCATGACACGCTGCTTGTCGCCTTTGCCGGTCACTTTCACCGTGCGGTTGCCGAATGTCACGTCGGCCACGTCGAGTCCGACCAGTTCCGCCACACGCATGCCGGTGGCATAGAGCAGTTCCAGCATGGCCGCGTCACGCAGCGCGATCGCCTGTTTTTTCATATTCGGTTCCTGCGATCGCGCCTCCATGCCGTCCTCATCAACGCGGTCCATCAGCTGCTGCGCCTGCGTTTCGTTCAATACCGCCGGCAGCGTATCGGGGATTTTCGGCGTCTGCAACGAAGCCGCCGGGTTGGCGGACGCCATGTCATGGTCGTACGCCCATGCGAAGAATCCACGCACGGCGACGGTTTTGCGCGCCATGCTGCTGCGTGCGTGATTTTTGGACGATTTGGCCATCCACAGGCGCAAATCCTCGATGGTCACCTCATTCAGATCCACGCAACCCTGTTTCCGCAACGCCACCAAGCATTCCTCGACATCGCTGCGGTACGCCCTGCGGGTGTTTGCGCTCAACCCTCGGTTGGCTTTCAGATAGGCGTCGAATCCGTCCAACGCATCATCGAAACACATGCAAACCACCTTCCGCTTCGTCTGAAATGAACAGACACCACGCAGACACCGTATAAATGCCATTCCGCAGCGCGATCGAATGTCATCTCACGCGATGGCACGATTCCATTATGTCCCCATACCGATAGACTGATGACGATTAGGCATCTTACGAACAGGCGGTATTATGACTCGTCATTCCATTCATGACGTACAGCATCCGACAGCCGAAAACCCCGATGATGGGATTGTGGCCCGCGCCATCGACCTGACCAAGGTCTACGGCTCAAAAGACAACGAAGTGATGGCGTTGGATCATGTGAATGTGGAATTCAAGCGCGGTGAAATGACCGCCATCATGGGCCCTTCCGGTTCCGGCAAGTCCACGCTCATGCATTGCATGGCCGGGCTCGACACCCCTTCGTCCGGCAAGGTGATCGTGGAGGGACTCGAGGTCTCCTCCATGAACCAGAAGCAGTTGACGGACCTGCGCCGCGAACAGATCGGGTTCATTTTCCAGTCGTTCAATCTGGTGCCGACGCTGTCCGCCGAGGAGAACATCCTGCTGCCGTTGCAGATAGCGAAACGTACGATCGACCGCGACTGGTTCAACCAAGTGGTCAAGGTGGTCGGTCTGGAGAAGCGGCTCACGCACCGTCCAAGCCAGCTGTCCGGCGGCCAGCAGCAGCGCGTGGCCTGCGCCCGCGCCATCATGGCACGACCGTCCGTGATCTTCGCCGACGAGCCGACCGGCAACCTCGACTCGCGCTCCAGCCGTGAAGTGCTTGGCTTCCTGCGTGATTCGGTACGCGACTACGGCCAGTCGATCGTCATGGTCACCCACGATCCGCGTGCGGCCTCCTTCGCGGACCGTGTGCTGGTACTCACCGACGGCAACATCACCCGCGACATGCAGCATCCGACGTACAACGAGATTCTTGAGGTGTTCGCCGGCGACGACGACATCGACGATGTTTCCAAGTACGCCGCCTCCACCGCCGTTCCGACCGTGACGGAGGACTCGCAGGCATGATTCGCATAGGATTGCGCGACGCGCGCAGCCATTTCGGCCGTTTCATCATGTCGATCGTGGCCATCGCGCTCGGCGTGAGTTTCGTGGTCGGCTCGTTCTGTTTCCGCGAAATGCTCAACAACCAGGTTTCACAGATGATGTCCACCAATGCGGACCATGACGTGTACGTGCGCGGTTCGCAGGAGAAGAAAAAAAGATTCGTCGGCGATGTCGATGGGATCGACGAAAAGCTACAACGATGTCGACGTCGATCTGGCGGGCACGATAGCCAAGGTCGACGGTGTTTCCTCGGCACGCGTCGTGCACATGCTGTCCGGCGTGGTGCTGCTCGACAAGCATGGCGATGCGGTGACCACCATGGGGTCTCCGACGCTCGCCATAGGCATGGGCA
>ENA-OPYV01000002-OPYV01000002.1-human-gut-metagenome-genome-assembly--contig:-NODE-2-length-95549-cov-7.770787_pt1 | contig 95549 bp, 86 predicted proteins | sample MGYA00242474_ERZ504485 | MGnify/ENA primary metagenome ERZ504485 (study PRJEB26092, sample SAMD00036263) | human gut metagenome | host: Homo sapiens | study: EMG produced TPA metagenomics assembly of the...
CCTGACAATTGGCCAGCCAAATGGTTTGCATAGCCTGCTAAATGCACTTCTTCAAGCAAGTTATCGATTGTGTTGTTTTCAGCGCGGGAAGTTTCCTTAATCTTGGTTTGTCCGAGGTTCTTATGCGTCGCTTCAAACGCCAACATGATGTTTTCTCGCACGTCAAGATATGGAATGAGCCTGTAATCCTGAAATATGCGCATGCATAAAGATCCGAGAAGTTTTTTTCGATCAATGGAATTGACATTTGCGCCATCAATGGTGACGGAGCCAGTGTCCGGTTGTAAAGAACCATCCATCAAACGCAGCAAAGTGGTCTTTCCTGAGCCGGAAGGTCCCATTATTGCCGTTGTCGAACCTTCTTCGAATAATGCGCTCGCATTGTCTAAAATCAGACGTTTTCCATACGAAAACCCCACGTGGTCAAGTTCCAGCATTAAATCCCCTTTCTAATGCATCCCTGTAATTGCCATCATTTAATGCTTCTTTGGTGAGAAAAGAAAAAGAGTGTGGTGTCGCGCCAAATGTGATGCGATACCACACTCTTTCATGGGATTAACGTGGAGCGAGATCTACTCGCGCAGAACGTGGAAAACCATTAAGTCCTTGACCATTATTCACCCAATATGATGTGTAATAATCTGTGTTGGTTTTCGTGAACCAGGCCGAGTGACGATCCACGCCGATGCTAATGTCAAGTGTTACTTGAGCTTTAGTGTCGGAGCCGAGTGAGGAGCAACGACCTTTGCCACGCGTTCCGACGGCATCGTAAACCATTTCTGCGGAGCAATTGCCAGACAGGGCTTGTGCCTGCCTCGGCGTGATGAGCAATGTTGTTAAACTGCATGCGATTACAGCGACAAGAATCCAGAATAATCGCTGAACAGCATGAATGGATACTTTTTTCATGATGTCCCTTCTCTTCGTTGAACAGGGAGATTTTCTCTGTGCTTCAATGTTAATCCAATGAAGTCTCTTGGTCTGTGTCTAAACGTACAGGCTCTGTCACACGAAAGTATGTACTGCATGATGGCTGGCATTCCTAGATGAGCCATCCTTGGGATGAGCAGAGAGCAACGCATTCTGAACGGGTATGCACTCCAAGTTTGATGTATGAACGGCGTATGTAAGTTTTTACGGTTTGTTCGCTGATGTGGAGCTGACGTCCTATTGATGCGTAGGTGAATCCCCGAGCGGTCATTCGTATTATTTGAAGCTCTTTCTTGGACAATGGTGATGCTTGATCTTTTGATGTCCAATGCATTAGCTTAGGATGATTTGAGACGCTTCCGACAGCTCTGATTATCTCTTCGATGGAATCTTTTTTGTGAACTATTAGATTAATTTGTGATGTATTCCGTGCTTCTAAACTTTCTTGCGGTAAGGAAGATGCGATTCCTACTGTTCCGATATTGGAATCGATGAGTTTGATGCGGCGTGAAAGAATGGAGTAATTAATATCGAGTAAGTCAAGATCGATAAGCATGGCTTGGGGGTGTTCGAAGTTGTCGATATTTTGTAAAACCTCTTTTCCGGATGAATATGTCCAGATGATATCAAGCGGAGCGTGTTGTCGGCGGATAAGAAAATCCAGCGCCCATAATGCTAGGGGGTCGCTATACACGATTCCCAATGAAGTTGAGTCTTTGCTTCTAGACATGACCTTATTTTAAGGTTGTAGGGGGTGTTGGGCAAGGTTGAGTGTTTTTTCTAGTTTCCTTGAGTTTTGAAGGATTATTTAGATGCTTGGCATGTGTTGATGGGTATTCTTGCTGTACGGCAATGGTGATGATGCCGATGAACATGTGCTGATAGGTTGGCAATGCCGTCGGTTTTGGAGATGCTGTTACGAGAGAGCGCTCATGGGCACGGTGCTACCGTAAAACGCATTATTATCGATGGCGTTCGTCCATGGGCTTGGCCTTGACGACTGTTTGAACGCAATGCCCATATTGGAGGAAGTATGGCACGGTCGGGTGCGCCAGTGAAACCGCGTATAGCGCAGGCGAAGGCTGTTAAGCCTATTCGCACGTTGAAGAAAGCTAAGTCGCATCGCTACGTAATGTCATATGCGGTTTTCTGGCTGGTATTCTGTCGATCGCGGCTTTGCTGGGCACGGTTTCGCGCATACTGCCTGCTGAGATTCAGGCGTGGCCGTATGTTCCCATTATCGTTTCATTGGTACCTTGGTTTGCGATTCTTGCAGTAATCGCGTTGGTTGCGGTATTGTTTCGAAACGAACAATGTCGGTATTGCTTGCGATTGCAGCGATCGCGTTGCAAGTATGGTGGCAGTATCCGTTTTTCTACAATGAGACGAAGCTTCCGCGTGCTGCGATCGCGGCGGTTTCAGGAGCGTCCGCCAATACTCAGGATGATTACGCCCGTTTGATGACGTGCAACGTATTTAAAGGGCATGCCGACGCTCAGGAAATCGTTGATGTGGTACGTAGCGAGCGCGTGGAAGTGTTGGCATTGCAGGAAACGACCGATGCTTTCGTGGATGAGTTGAACAAGCTGGTATTGGCGATTTGCTGCCGTATGCGCAGGTGGCAAGTTCAGACGGCGTGTATGGCAATGGTTTGTGGTCGGCAAGCCCGCTTGGTGATCCGGCTGATGATGATGTTGATTCGAGCGCGTCGTTCATGCCAGGGGCCACGGTTGCGTTCAATGATGGTCAGACGCAGATTCGTTTCGTTTCAGTGCATACCACGTCTCCGACCGATGGGTATTGGCAGCAGTGGAAGCGTTCGTTGGATGAGCTTGGACGGCTTCGATACGATACGTCTCGCAGGTACGTGTTCATGGGTGATTTCAATGCGACCGACGATCATACGCCGTTCCGCAATTTCTTGGGAGCGCGGTTTACGGATGCGGCCAAGCAGGCGGCTGGGGGATTGGTGTTCACGTGGCCTGCGAATATCGATTATGTGCCGACGTTTGCGGGCATTGACCATATCGTATTGGATTCCGGCATGTTGGCCGGTCGGGTCAAATCGTTGAAAATCGATGGAAGTGATCACAAGGCGTTGCTGGCAACCGTGCAATTCGACGTGTGAGAAGAGTGTCGGCGCAACTACGTATCGGCTGCGTATCCGCATAAAATAAAGTGCCCCAGATAGGAATCGAACCTACGACACCTTCTTTAGGAGAGAAGTGCTCTATCCACTGAGCTACTGAGGCAACGAGTCACCATTGTACACACAATATGGACTCGACATGACGGGTAATCGGACCTGATTGTTCGGGCTCAAGCCGTTTGACGGACGTTCCGGTGGAACGTCCATAGGCGAGGGGAGCGGCTGTGCCGCGACGGATGCTCAGGCCAGATTGTCTTGCGTGCCTGCGGTGTTGGCCGCGGTGGCCTGCTCGGCCTGCGCGGCGTCGAGCTTGGCTCGGACCTCGCCAAGCAGGCTCTGCGCTCGCTTGGCCAACGCCTCGCCGATCTCCCACTGCCGCATGGACTGGTCGAGGTTCAGGCCACCCGCCTCCAACGCCTGCACGGCCTGGATGAGCTTGTCGCGCGCCTCCTCGTATGGCATCTGCGCGATTGCTTCGCGTTCCTTGTCGGTCAGGCTGGATGCCGGTGCTGCTTCGTTGCTCATGTGCTACTCCTTCGTTACGGTTTTCACTTCAGACACGACGATGCCGTGCTTCAAGGTCATGGTCAGCTGGTCGCCCGTCTTCACCTTGTCCGCGTCGTCAAGCACATGCCCGTCGGCGCATTGCACCACCGCGTACCCGCGGTCAAGCGTGGATTGCGGACTCAGCGCGGTCAGCGACGCGTGCGCTTTCTCGATGGTCAGGCTCGCGTCGTCAAGAATACGGGTCAGACCGATCCGCATTCTTGTGCGTGCGTCATCAAGGAGACGCTGATGCGGTTCCAACATGGTGAGCGGCTGGGTGAGGCTCGGACGGTTCGCGTAGCCTTCGATAAGCCTGGTCTCGTTGGAGACGGTGGCGTCGATGCGCACGCGCATGCGGTCCAGGTTCACTTGAATCAGCTGCATCTGCTCATGCACGTCCGGCACGACCTTCTTCGCTGCGTCGGTCGGCGTGGAGGCCCTGAGGTCGGCCACCAAATCCAGCAGGGTCCAATCGTCCTCATGCCCGATGGCGGAAATCAGGGGAGTGTGGGCCGCCGCCGCGGCGCGTACCACGTTCTCATCGGAAAAGCCAATCAGATCTTCGAAAGCGCCGCCGCCACGCGCCACGATGATCACATCCACATCTGGATCGGCATCCAGCTGCCGGATGGCCGCTACCACGTCCGACGGGCACTGCTCGCCCTGCACGTGCACATGCGTCACCTTGAAGCCGACGACGGGCCAACGCAGACGCACGTTGGTGATGACGTCGCCTTCCGCACGTGCCTGCGGCGCGCAGATCAAGCCGATGCAATGCGGAAATTCCGGCAACGGCTTCTTGCGATCGGCGTCGAACAGACCTTCTCCCTTAAGCTTCTTGCGTAGCTCGTCGATCATGGCCTTCAGACTGCCGCCCGCGCCGGCCGTGATGATCGCGTCGCCGCGCAACGACAGCGACGTGCGCTTCATCCACACGTTCGGCTTGCCGTGGATGATGACACGGTCGCCCTGCACAAACGGCGCCGCCGCCGCGGCGAACCGTCCGAAGCCGTTGACTTCCATAGCGATGTCCTGCTGGTCGTCGCGCAGCGTGATGTAGGCGCTTCCCTGACGACGCGTGTTGATCTGCGTGATTTGCCCGGCCACCCATACGGAGGGCCAACGTTCGACCGCCGTGTAGAACTTCTCGCTGAGCAGGCTCACCGGCCAAGGGTTGTCGGCGGTGGTTTCCGACGCCAGACGGGGCAGCGGCTTCGACGTCCGCTGCGCCGTCGGTGGGTTGTAATCCGGGTTCCAAGTCATAAGTCAAGATTCCATCATCTTGCGGACAAATGGAACATATGTTCGAGTGTTGCGAATGCTCCGTGCGTGAAGATAGTACGGTGTGTAGGGCTGTGTCAAAAACGACACTCCGAGATGAAATCGTTACTTTTGTCACACAAGGCAAAAAATGGCGAAATCTCGCCAAAAGTAGAATATATAGTTTCTCTAGAGGCGTGGTGACACTACATTTAGTGCCGACCTTGGCGTAGAGTGTGCATCTGTAGGTACGAACGGGCATGCGGACGAAGCATGAAACCTGGCCGGATGGGTCCGGCCCGGAAAGGAAATATATATGGAAACCCAGACTCTGGAAGGCGTTGCGACCGAAACCGAGAACGCGCCGGAAATGGTCAAGGTGCTTGTCGAGAAGCGCGACGGGCGTGTGGTCGATTTCGATCCGATCAACATCATCAGCGCGGTGAAATCGGCTTTCGCCGACCTCGACAAGAAAATCGGTCCTCAGGAGGAACGGCTGATTCGCGACATCGCCAATCAGGTCGAGGCCGAAATCAAGGACCGTTACAACGGTCCGGCGAAGATCGAGGACATCCAGAACCTCGTGGAGCATGGGCTCATCGAGGACCATCTGTACGACGTGGCCCGCACCTACACCAACTACCGTCTGAACAAGGACATCGAGCGCGCCAAGGCCACGGACATCAACGAGGCCGTGCGCCGCTTGGTGGACCGCGACGAGGCGCTGGTGCGTGAGAACGCCAACAAGGACTCCAACGTCTACTCCACCCAGCGTGACCTGCTGGCCGGCGCGGTGTCCAAGGCGTCCGCCTTCTCCATGCTGCCAGACGCGGTGTCCAACGCCCACATGAAGGGCGACATCCACTTCCACGACGCCGATTACTCGCCGTTCACCGCGCAGTCCAACTGCTCGCTGCCGAACTACTGGGATATGCTCGCCAACGCTCACCCTCGGCAACGCGCCGATGGGTTCGCCGAACAGCATCTCCATCGCCGCCACGCAGATCACCCAGATCATGAAGGACGTGGCCTCCAGCCAGTACGGCGGACAGACCGCCAACCGCGCCGACGAGCATTTCGCCGAATACGCCAAGAAGGATTACGACAAGTTCCTTGAGCAGGCCCACGAGATCATGCCCGACGATCTGCCGATCGAGATCGCCGAACGTCAGGTGCGCATGGCCAAGGCCGTCGAGCCGAAGCGCCTGCACTTCGAAAAGGACCGTCCGGCACTGCCGATGGACGAGCCGTTCGACAAGACGTCCGACCGTCTGCAGCAGCTGCGTGAGATCTGGGCGAAGATCCAGACCCGCAAGGCCATCTACGACGCCATGCAGACCATGGAATACCAGATCAACTCCAACCGTGTGTCCAACGGCCAGACCCCGTTCGTGACCGTCGGCTTCGGTCTCGGCACCGACTGGTTCGCGCGCGAAATCCAGCGCGCCATCTTCCTCAACCGCATCCGCGGCCTTGGTTCCGAGCATCACACCGCCATCTTCCCGAAGCTCGTCTTCACCATCAAGCACGGTGTGAACGCCGATCCGGGCGACCCGAACTACGACCTGAAGCAGTTGGCCCTCGAATGCGCCACCAAGCGCATGTACCCGGACGTCATCTTCTACGAGAACATCGTGAAGATCACCGGCTCCTTCAAAGCGCCGATGGGCTGCCGTTCCTTCCTGCAGGGCTGGATCGACCCGAAGACCGGCAAGGATGTCGAGGACGGCCGCATGAACCTCGGCGTGGTCACCGTGAACATTCCGCGCATCGCATTGGAATCCCACGGAGACAAGGACCGCTTCTGGAAGATCTTCGACGAGCGCATGACCGTCGCCCATCAGGCGTTGCAGTTCCGCATCATGCGTTGCAAGCAGGCCACTCCGGTCAACGCCCCGACCCTGTTCCGCTTCGGCGCATTCGGCCGTCTCGGCGCCAACGACAGCGTTGATCAGCTGTTCCGCAACGAACGCGCCACCGTGTCCCTCGGCTACATCGGCCTGTATGAGGCGACCAGCGTGTTCTATGGCAAGGACTGGATGCGCGACCACGACTGGGATCCGGAAGGCAAGGAATTCGCCCTGTCCATCGTCAAGCGCATGAACGAGCTGTGCAAGGATTGGAGCACCGCGGAAGGCTACCACTACTCCGTGTACTCCACGCCGGCCGAATCGCTCACCGACCGCTTCAACCGCATGGACCGCGAGAAGTTCGGCGAAGTGGACGGCGTCACCGACCACGACTTCTACACCAACTCCTTCCACTACCCGGTGTGGCTGCAGCCCACGCCGATGGAGAAGCTCGACTACGAGAAGGACTTCCCGTACTACGCGTCCGGCGGCTTCATCAACTACTGCGAATTCCCGTGCCTGCAGGCCAATCCGAAGGCGCTCGAAGCGGTGTGGGACTACGCCTACACCATCGGCATCGGCTATCTCGGCACGAACACGCCAATCGACCGTTGCTACGAATGCGGTTTCGAAGGTGACTTCGAACCGACCGAAGAAGGCTTCAAGTGCCCCGAATGCGGCAACTCCGACCCGGACCGCTGCAACGTGACCAAGCGCACCTGCGGCTACCTCGGCAATCCGGTGCAGCGCCCGATGGTGCACGGCCGACACGAGGAAATCGCGCACCGCGTCAAGCACATGAGCGGCGAAACCGGCCATGTCACCCTTGACGACGGTTCCGAACGCGAATGGTTCGAGGAAGCCAAGTAATCAATCGCAATAATCGCAAAACAACAGGCAATTCAGGAGCAACGTATGGTAAGCAGCGCCGATCCCGCTGTGTCTCGCCGTGATTTCGCGGCCGGCGAAACCGGCCGCGGGCCGTTCATTCCGACAAACCGCGCCAGCAACCCGCGTGCCGGACAATGGACGAACGCGATGAGCCACAACATGATCGCCGACTACAAGCGGTTCCTCATGACCGACGGCGAGGGAATCCGCTGCTCGCTGTACGTCTCCGGCTGCCCATTCCACTGCGAAGGCTGCTACAACTCGTCGATCTGGGATTTCCGCGCCGGCCACGAATACAACGACCGGCTCGAAGCTCAGATCATGGCCGATCTGAGCCTGCCGTACGTGCAGGGCATCACCTTCCTCGGGGGCGAGCCGCTGCTCAACACCGGCGTGCTGCTGCCGCTTTCACGCAAGATCCGGGAGCGGTTCGGCCGCACCAAGGACATTTGGTGCTGGACGGGCTACACGTGGGAGGAGCTCATGCGCGAAGGCGAAAGCCCCGACAAGCGTGAACTGCTCGAACAGATCGATATCCTCGTGGATGGCCGGTATATCAAGGATCTGCACGATTCGCTGCTGCAGTTTCGCGGCAGCTCCAACCAGCGCATCATCGATGTGCCCAAGTCGTTGGAAAGCGGGCAGGTGGTGCTGTGGTCGAAACTACACGATCAGACGCGGTTCATTCCCGAAATCTACGGCAAGGACCGCGCTGCGGGGGAGGGGGCGGCTTCCTGAATGGTTTTGAACGGTTCGTATACGAACGGTTGGAATTAGGCAAGCTGACTATATTCGTTGTCTAATTATGCGTCGTGTCGTGCACTTTATGCGATACCGTGCCGAATTAGGCAGGGGCACAGACTACCATTACATACTTGGATAACCGGGGCAGGGCGTTCGTGTTGGCACGGACGCAACCCGGCGGATGAGAACGATAGAGGTACAGTACATGGTCGAAGCAGCAGTTACCGCAGACAACACCTGCGATACGAAGCCGTTGCGCGTAGGTCTTGACATCGGTTCCACCACGGTGAAGGCCGTGGTGCTCGATCAGACCGATTCGCTCGACGCGGTGCTCTTCTCCGATTACCGTCGCCACCACGCCAACGTGCGTGCCACCGTGGCGGGCCTGCTGGAGGACATCCACAAAGAACTTGAGGCCCGTGGCCGCGGCGACGAGCCGATTCGTCTGGCCATCACCGGTTCCGGCGGCCTTGCCTTGGCCGATAATCTCCATGTGCCGTTCGTGCAGGAGGTCATCGCCGAGACCCGCGCCATCGACGAGGAATATCCGCAAGCCGACGCATTATCGAACTTGGCGGTGAGGACGCCAAGATCACATATCTGAAGCCGACTCCGGAACAGCGCATGAACGGTTCCTGCGCAGGCGGCACCGGCGCGTCATCGACCAGATGGCCACCCTGCTCGACACCGACGCGGCGGGCCTCAACGACATGGCCAAGCATTACGAGACGCTCTATCCGATCGCCTCCCGTTGCGGCGTGTTCGCCAAAACCGATCTTCAGCCGCTCATCAACGACGGCGCGGCCAAGCCCGATCTGGCCGCATCCATCTTCACGGCGGTCGCCACGCAGACCATCGCAGGTCTGGCGTCCGGCCGACCAATCCACGGCACCGTCATCTTCCTGGGCGGTCCGCTGTTCTTCATGTCCGAACTGCGCGAGGCGTTCCATCGCGCGCTCGAAGGCAAAGTCGACGAATTCATCGTGCCGACCGACGCGCACCTGTACGTGGCGTTCGGCTCCGCGCTGCTCGCCGGCGAACCGGACCAACTCGAGGAAGGCCAGCATTTCGAAGCGCGCACCTGCGTCGATATTCTGAAAAGCCTTGAAGACCTGAAGAATCTGCCGGCCAACACCCCCACCATGCCTCCGCTGTTCCCGACCGAAGCGGACCGTGAGGCGTTCAACAAGCGCCACCACCGCGAGCATGTGCACATCGGCACGCTGGAAGGCGCGCAAGGCCCGCACTTCCTCGGCATCGACGCCGGATCGACCACCATCAAAGCGACGCTCGTCAACGACGACCGCGAAATCGTATGGTCGTCGTACGCCACCAACGAGGGCAGCCCGCTGACGGCCGCCGTCAACATCGTCAAGCAGATTCAAAGCCAGCTGCCGGAAGGCGCGTGGATAGCACGCTCCTGCGCCACCGGATACGGCGAAGGCCTCATCACCACCGGCCTGCACCTGGACGAGGGCGTGGTGGAGACCATGGCGCACTATCGTGGCGCGGAAATGGTTTCGCCGGGCGTCACCGCCGTCATCGACATCGGCGGCCAGGACATGAAATACTTGGCGATTTCCAACGGCGTGATCGACTCGATCGCCGTCAACGAGGCCTGTTCGTCCGGCTGCGGCTCGTTCCTGCAGACCTTCGCGCAGTCCATGGGACTGACGATTGAGGAATTCACGCAGGCCGCGCTCAACTCCACGCATCCGGTCGACTTGGGCTCCCGCTGCACCGTGTTCATGAACTCCTCCGTCAAGCAAGCGCAGAAGGAAGGCGCACGATGGAGGACATCGCGGCGGGCCTGTGCTATTCCGTGGTGCGCAACGCGCTGTACAAGGTGATCAAGCTGCGCGATTCCGGCGAGCTGGGCGACACCGTGGTGGTGCAGGGCGGCACGTTCCTCAACGACGCCGTGCTGCGCGCCTTCGAACTGCTCACCGAACGTGAGGTGACCCGACCGAACATCGCCGGCCTGATGGGCGCGTACGGCGCCGCGTTGACCGCACGCATGCACTATTCCGACGTGGCCGACGGTCTCGACGACGGCGATTCCGCCGCTACGGAAGGTGCGAAGACGGTCGATATCGCAGGCGTCACGCACACCGCATCCAGCATCGTGTCCGGCAGCGAGCTCGACAACCTGTCCATGACCACCGAACGCGACGTGTGCAAGCTATGCCAGAACCACTGCAAGCTCACCATCACCACGTTCCAGGATGGCTCCCGCTACGTGACCGGCAACCGTTGCGAACGCGGCGGCGATTCCAAGAAGCAGCGTTCCGACAGGCCCAACCTGTACGACTACAAATACAAGCGTTGCTTCGCCTACCGTCGTCTGACCGACAAGAAGGCCACCCGCGGCGAAATCGGCATTCCACGCGTGCTCAACATGTACGAGAACTACCCGTTCTGGTTCACGCTGCTCACCTCGCTCGGCTTCAAGGTGATGATCTCCGGCCGCAGCTCGCACGAACTGTTCGAAACCGGCATCGAATCGATCGCCTCCGAAAACATCTGCTATCCGGCCAAACTCGTGCACGGCCACATCAAGTGGCTGCTCAACAAGGGCATCAAGACGATCTTCTACCCGTGCGTGAGCTATGAGGAGAACTTCGTTCCCAACACCGACAACCACTACAACTGCCCGGTCGTGGCCAACTATCCGGTGGTCATCGGCGCGAACATGCCCGAACTGCGCGAGGAAGGCGTGCGCTACATGCGCCCGTACTTCAACATGGCCAACCATGAGCTCATGGTGGACCGCATCGTCGAGGAATTCGCCTGGGCCAACGTGACCCGCGAGGAAGCCGAGACCGCGGTCAAGGCCGCCTACGCCGAAAACGAGGTGTTCAAGCACGACGTGCAGATGGAAGGCCTCAAGGCCCTCGCCTACATGAAGGAACACGACTGCAAGGGCATCGTGCTCGCCGGCCGCCCATACCACGTCGACCCGGAAATCAACCACGGCATTCCGGAAACCATCTGCGCGCTCGGCATGGTGGTGCTTTCCGAAGACTCCATCTGCGAACTGCAGCCGGGGGAGAAGCTCAACCTGAGCGAATTCCTCGCCGAAGGCGAAGAGGATCCGCGCAAGAAGAACGCGAACGGCTTCCGCCACGTCGACGACCGCAAGGTCACCAAGATGCCATTGCGCGTCACCAACCAGTGGGCCTACCATGCACGTCTGTACGCGGCGGCCAACTTCGTCGCATCCTATCCGGGACTCGAACTCGTGCAGCTCAACTCCTTCGGCTGCGGCCTCGACGCCATCACCACCGACCAGGTGTCCGAGATCCTGGCGGACAAGGCCGACGTGTACACCATGCTCAAAATCGACGAGGTCTCCAACCTGGGCGCGGCGAAAATCCGTCTGCGCTCGCTCAAGGCGGCCGTCGAAGAGCGTGAACGCAACAAGAAGAACGACGGATTCCGCAAGACCGGCACCGAAGCGCCGACCCCCGGTCGCCAGGTCATGCTCGACACCGTCATGAAAGCCAATCCGAAACTCACCGAAGCCGTCACGGCCGCATCCAAGCGCGCGGCGGAAAACGGCAAGGGCGAATCGCAAGAAACCGCCAAAACGCAGACAAATGGCAAGGGCGCGTCCGCACACAACTCGGCGACCCTGTCCAAGTATGCGAACCGCATCCCGTTCGGCAAGAACATGAAGGACTACACCATCGTCGCCCCGCAGATGAGCCCGATCCACTTCTCTCTGGTGGAATCCGTCATCCGCTCCGGCGGCTACAAGTTCGACATCCTCAAGCATGCCAGCCGAGAAGACGTCGAAACCGGCCTGAAATACGTCAACAACGACGCCTGCTATCCGGCCATCATGGTCATCGGCCAGCTCGTGGACGCGATTCTGGAAGGCAAATACGATCCGGACCACACCGCGCTTGCGATCACGCAGACCGGCGGCATGTGCCGTGCCACCAACTACTTCGGCCTGATCCGCAAGGCGCTGGTGGACGCCGGTTATCCGCAGATTCCGGTGATCGCCATCTCCACGCAGGGCATCGAGGACAACCCCGGCTTCACCGCCACGCCGGCTTTGCTGCATCGTGCCATCAAGGCGCTTATCATCGGCGATCTGCTGATGAAGTGCCTGTACCGCGTGCGTCCGTACGAAGTGACACCCGGCAGCGCGAACCAGCTGTACAAGACGTGGGACACCATCGTGCGCGAGGCGCTCGAACACCACGGTCGTTCCAAGACGGCGCGCAAATTCATCAGCAAGGGTTACCTGCCGTATCCGACGCTCGTCAAGGAGATCGTCAAGTCGTTCGACGCGTTGCCGTTGAAGGACGAGCCGCGCAAGGTGCGCGTCGGCGTGGTCGGCGAGATTCTCGTCAAGTACCAGCCGGACGCCAACAACCATGTGGTGGACGTCATCGAATCGCAGGATTGCGAGGCCGTGGTGCCGGGCATCATGGAATTCATGACCACCCGACCGTACATTTCCGACTGGAACGAGCATTACCTCGGCATGGGCGGCAGCAAGATCGGCTATGCGCTGATGCGCAAGGGCCTCGACCTGTACAACGCTCCGGTACGCGAGGCGATCGATCTGGCTCACGGCAAGTTCTCGCAGGATCTGCCGATGCCTGAACTGGTCAAGAAGGCCGACGAGGTCACGTCCGTGGGCGTGCAGGCCGGCGAAGGCTGGCTGCTGACCGCGGAAATCCTGGAACTCATCGAATCGGGATGCCCGAACGTGGTGTGCGCGCAGCCGTTCGCCTGCCTGCCGAACCACGTGACAGGCCGAGGCATGTTCGGCAAGATCCGCCGACTGCATCCGGAAGCCAACATCGTGTCCATCGATTACGATCCGGGCGCTTCGGAAGCCAACCAGCTCAACCGCATCAAGCTGATGATCTCCGCGGCCAAGAAGGCGCACCGCGCAGCCGAAGAGGCGCGCAACAGCGAGAAGGCCGCTTGAATCGCCATTCTTATTTCCGTCAACCGACGTGGGAAACTTTCCGACGTCGGTTCGACGGTATCTGAGCCGCCAAATCGACGGCTGATTCGGCGATCGTAAAATCGATGGTCGTCGAATCGGCATTCAAATCGCCAGCCAAATCGATGGGGAATGATGGTCGGTTATCGATTTTCCGTATAGCGTAGCCTGCGTTGCGAATGGCGCTTTTCGTTAGGATGGCCACTATGACAACGCCAAAGATCACGTACGCGCACCTGCTGACCGAGCCGAATCCGAAGCATGTGGAAAGCCTTATCAAATTCTTCGAATCCGGCTGCCAACAGCGCGGCACCGGCGGTTTTGGCGTGGAAATCGAACACCTGCCGGTACATAACAGCGACGATACCGCGGTGACCTACTACGAAAGCAACGGCATTGAAGCGTTGCTCAACCGCATCCGCCCGTATTACGACGAAAACAAGGAATACTGGGAAAACGGGCGACTGGTCGGACTCGCCCGTGACGGCATCTCCGTATCTTTGGAACCGGGCGGACAGTTGGAAACGTCCATCGGCATCCTGCACAAGCCGGAGGAGCTCGCCACATTGTACGGCGCGTTCCGCCGCGAAGTCGACCCCATCCTCGAAGAACTTGGTTTCCGACTCGTCAACTATGGTTACCAACCGAAATCCAGTTACGCCGACATTCCCGTCAATCCGAAGGACCGATACAAGGCGATGACCGCCTACCTGGGACGTGTCGGACAGTTCGGTCCGTGCATGATGCGTTGCTCCGCTTCGACACAGGTCAGCATCGACTACGTTTCGGAACAGGACGCGATCGCCAAACTGCGGTTGGGCACGGTGATCGGCCCGATTCTGGCATGGTTCTTCCGTAACACTCCGTATTTCGAAGGTGGGGAGAATCCTTATCCGCTGCTACGCCAGCGCATGTGGGATTATCTCGATTTCCAGCGCACGAACGTCATTCCTGGCCTGTTCGATCCACGTTTCGGTTGGGAGGATTACGCGGTGGATGTGCTGTCCACGCCGATGATGTTCGCCGACCTGACGCACACGCCCGAAGCGCTGGCGGTGCCCGGCACCGATCTGCACCATCCGGCGTTCTACGAGAACGCGAACGACGTGTACCCGGACCGCGAGCTCAACGCGTACGAGATCAACCATGTGATCTCCACGCACTTCAACGACGTGCGTTTGAAGAACTTCATCGAATTCCGCCACTGGGATTCGCTGCCGGTGGCCCGCGCCGAGCGGCTTACTGAAATCATCGGCTCGCTGTTCTACGATCCGACGAATCTCGACCGACTGGAAAGCTACTTCGACGCATCCGCGAGGAGGACGTGTTCGAGGCCAAGGCGAACCTGCAGGCACGCGGAAGCCAGGCCATCCCATACGGCAATTCGTTGGAATTCTGGCAGGAGTTTCTCGGCCTTGAGGGTGTGCTCGCCGACGAACCGGGCGACCCGAAGCATCCGGACGTCTTCCAGGCGTGACCGGCCGAGGGCCCGTCCGATGGTACGCTGTTCCATATGGTTACCGAGGGGAAAAAGCGGGTTCGTAAATCGCCCGAAGAGCGCAAACGCGAAATCATCGCGGCGGCGGGCAAGCTGATCGGCGAGAAGGGGTACTACGGCACGTCGCTCAAGGACATCGCCGACGCCATCGGCATGAGCCAGCCCGGACTGCTGCACTACATCGGCAACAAGGAACGGTTGTTGTCGCTGCTGGTCACCGATAACTACGACCAGCAGGGCACACCCGCCGACTTCGCCAAGTCGGGATTGCCCGGCAGCGATTCTGACGGCATGCTGTTTCCCGCATATCTGCGGTTTCTGGTCCGCTACAATGCGCAACGCCGCAGTCTGCTGCAGCTGTACATGGTTTTGGAAACCGAATCGTTCAACGCGGACCATCCACTGCACGAGTATTTCGAAAACCGACCGGATCTGACGTGGGAGCATTACTCAAAGTTCGCATGGAAATTGCCTCCGGAAGTCGGCGGATGGGATAATATGCGGCCGATCGTACGGCAATGCATCGAGGCGATGGATGGCATCCAGCTGCGGTGGACGCGCAAGCCGCCGATCGACCTGTACGACGAGTGGCTCGTCTTCGAGCGGATGATCTTCCCCTCGCCGGTGTGGGACGGATATCGGTAAGCCTTCCGAAGACATATATCTAATGGTTGTTAGTTAAGAAACGCCTGAAAATCTGCGACAGTTGACGATTTGTTTCGGAAGATATATAGTTCTTATATCTAATAACCGTTAGATATAAAAGTCAACGAGGACGATGGAGGAGTCATGGGCCGTTACGAAGCAGACCACATTCTGTTCGGCGCCGCATACTACGACGAATATCTCATGATGAAGGGCATTGATCACATCGATGAGGACATGGCGATGATGAAGGACGCGGGACTGAACGTCATCCGCATCGCCGAATCCACATGGAGCACCTGCGAACCGCAACCGGGCGTGTTCGACTTCACCTATGTGGACCGCGCGCTTACGCCGCGCAGCGTGCCGGCATCGACGTCATCGTCGGCACGCCGACCTACGCGGTGCCCAGCTGGCTCGTCAAGCTCGACCCGAGCGTGCTCGCGGTCACGCCGAACGGACAGGGCAAGTATGGCGCGCGCCAGATCATGGACATCGTCAACGCCACCTACCGCTTCTACGGCGAACGTGTGATCCGCAAGCTCATCTCCCACGTCGCCGACCATCCGGCCGTCATCGGCTACCAGGTGGACAACGAGACGAAATACTACGATTCCGTCTCCGAAGACATGCAGCGCCTGTTCGTCAAGTATCTGCGCGAGAAGTTCCACGGCGATCTGGACGAGCTCAACCACCACTTCGGCCTCGACTACTGGTCCAACCGCATCGACTCCTGGGAGGACTTCCCGGACGTGACCGCCACCATCAACGAGTCCCTGGGCGGCGAATTCGACAAGTTCCGCCGCGACCAGGTGCGCGCCTTCCTGCAGTGGCAGGCCGACATCGTGCGCGAATACGCGCATGACGACCAGTTCATCACCCACAACTTCGATTTCGAATGGCGCGGATACTCCTACGGCGTGCAGCCGGCCGTCGACCACTTCAAGGCCTCGACCGCCGTGGACATCACCGGCGTGGACATCTACCACCCCACCGAGGACGACCTGACCGGCAGGGAGATCGCCTTCGGCGGCGACATGACCCGCTCCACCAAGGACGGCAGGAACTACCTGGTGCTCGAAACGGAGGCCCAGGGCCAGCACGGCTGGGTGCCGTTCCCGGGCCAGCTGCGCCTGCAGGCCTACTCCCACCTCGCCTCCGGCGCCGACATGGTGGAATATTGGCACTGGCACTCCATCCACAATTCCTTTGAAACATATTGGAAGGGCCTGCTGAGCCACGACCTCGAACCGAATCCCACCTACCGCGAGGCGGGCGTGTTCGGCCGCGAGATCGCCAAACCGGAAGTGGGAGAGCGGCTCGTCCACCTGAAGAAGCACAACAAGGTGGCCATCATGGTCAGCAACGAATCGCTGACCGCGCTCGACTGGTTCCTCATCGAAGCCGGCTTCCCGTTCGGCGGCACCCTCAAGTACAACGACGTGGTGCGCAACATCTACGACGCGCTGTTCGAACTCAACGTGGAATGCGATTTCATCCCGTCCGACGCGCCGGCCGAACGCCTGGCCAAATACGAGATGATCGTGACCCCGGCACTGTACTGCACTCCGCAGGAAACAACCGACCGTCTGCGCGAATTCGTCTCCAGCGGCGGCCACCTTGTCTCCACCATGCGCTCCTTCGTAACCGACGACGAGGTGACCGTATGGCACGACCGCGCGCCGCACAACCTCACCGACGTGTTCGGCATGACCTACAACCAATTCACCCGCCCGAACGGCCACGTATCCGTGGAATTCGCCGGAACGCTCGCCAAAACCCCGGCAAGCGACGCGCAGGCGCTCATCGAACTGGTCACCCCATTCGACGGCACCGACGTGCTCGCCAGCTACGGCCACTACGCGTGGAAGGATTACGCCGCGGTGACCCGACATGGCTTCGGCAAGGGCGACGCCGAATGGATCGCCACCCTGCTCGACGCAGACACCATCCGCGCCGTCCTGCGTGAAGCCGTGGAACACGCGGGCATCGCCGATGCCGGCACCGCGCTCGCCGGACAGGTGACGGTGCGCCGCGGAACGAACGCCCGCGGCGAGCAGGTGACGTATCTGCTCAACTACTCCGCCGACGAGGTCACCATCGACAGCCCGGTGTCGGGCGATGTGGTGGTCGCTCCGGTGGTGGTGGGCACCGACGGCACCGTCGATGAATCCGCCACCGCGGCGATCGCTCTGAAGGAGGGCTCGAAGGTCGAGGTGGGCGACAGGCTGACGATCGGCCGCTGGAATGTGGTCGTCATCGCCGGCTGAGCCGCAAAGCGGTGGCGGTGCGTCGGCCCACTGGGTCAGGGGATGAGCAGGTCGATGATGGCCTTCCATTCCCCGACGAAGTCGACGTCATGCGATCCGTTGAGCCAGCGCAGCTGCAGGCCTTCCATCGCGGACAGGACCTGCAGCGCGGTGCGCTCCGGATCGGCGACACCGTCGCGCTTGGCCGCGAACGTGTATTCCTTCAGCAGATTGATTTCGCGCTGTTCGAAATACTCGTGCACGGGATGGTCCTTGCTCAACGCCTCGCTTTCCAGCAGGGTGTAGAGACGGACCATCTCCGGACGGTCGGCGTTGGTCTCCACGGTTCCTGTGGAAATGGCCTTCAGGCCAAGATCGCAATGGTATGCGATGCCGTCGTCAAGGACTTCGCCGGTCACGCCCTGCACGCCAAGATGCTCGGCGATGGCGATCTGATTGGTCCGATCGGCGTATTTGAGGGTTTTCTCAAGCAGTTGTTCTTTGGATTTGAAGTAGTAAAGGAGGCCGGGTTCGGTGATGTTCTGGGCTTGCGCCACATCGCGGATGGTGAAGCCCCAGAAACCGAACTGGGAGATGAACGAGATGGTGGTTTCGAGAATCGCCTTTCTGCGGTCCTCGGCGCTCATTCGTTTCTTGGGTCTGTTCTCGGTGCGGCGACGCATGCAATCTCCTTTATCTTGTGCTTACTAAGGTACAGGACGAAGTGGGGAAGTGGGTGCAAAACCATTGGAACACGCCGAAAATGACAGAAAAATAGAAATGTAATATCATTTAACTAAGCAGCTACTAAGTAATAAAAAACAAGGCGGCTGTCCGATAATCAAACAGTGTGAATCGCCTTTATGAAAACCGGTGAGCGCGTCGGTGACGGACCGATTTGCGTTTTCGGGAAAGATGATTTACGCTATGGATACGTTAATTACCAAGTGGTAGTTAACGGAGGGGCGAAGCAGCCCCCTGACCTAAATCGAGATACACAACCACAAGCAAATTCACTACTGAAGCATGATTCAAAGGAGAGTTTCATGAGTGAGGCAATTGCAAGCAAGGAAGAGCGTCTGGCCGCGTACAACGCCAACGTCGCCGCCGCGGAGAAGGATCCGCGTCTATCGCCTGAGACCGGCAAACCGCTGGACAAGGTGACCATGTTCCGCTTCGGAGCCGGCTTCATCGTCTTCGGTCTCCTGTGGATGTCCGGCCTCGGCATCGTCTCCGCAGTGCTGCTGCCGATGCACTACAAGACCATCCCGGGCGTCAATCCGGACGCTTTGGTGGGCGTCGTCAACGCCTTCACCGCCGTCGCGTCTCTGGTCGCCAACCTGATGTTCGGCAACTTCTCCGATCGTTCCCGTTCCAGGTTCGGCCGTCGTACCCCGTGGATCCTCTTCGGAGCCGTGCTCGGTGGCGTCATGCTGTTCCTGACCGGCACCACGCATAACGCCGTGCTGTTGACGATCTTCTACTGCGGCTGCATGTTCGGTCTCAACTGCATGATCGCTCCGCTGGTGGCCATCCTGTCCGACCGCGTGCCGTCCGGCATCCGCGGAACCATGTCCGCCTTCTACGGCGCCGGCTCCACCATCGGCGCTCCAATCGGCACCATGCTGGGCGCTGTTCATCGAAACCTGGTTCCGGCTTGCTGCCGTCGCCGGCGTGCTCATGTTCCTCGGCGGTGTCGTCGCCGTGATCATCCTGCCGAAGGAGCAGTCCGCCGACTTCCTGCCGAAGGACGAAGGCTCCTTCAAGGACATCCTCGTCTCCTTCCGCCCGCCGAAGTTCTCCACCGCCCATGACTTCTACAAGGCTTTCGCCGGCCGCTTCTGCATGCTCATCAGCTACCAGATGATCAACGTCTACCAGCTGTACATCATCCAGAACTACATCGGCCAGTCCGTCAAGGATCCGCCGTCACCGTGTCCGTCGTGTCCATGATCATGATGGTCATGTCCCTGGTTGGTTCCTTCATCTCCGGCCCGGTGTCCGATTTCATCGGTCGCCGTAAGGTTCCGGTCGTCGTGGCCTCCGTGCTCTTCGCCGTCGGCATCGCCATGCCGTGGCTGATTCCGTCTTCGCTGGGCATGTACCTGTTCGCCGGCATCGCAGGTCTCGGCTACGCCGTCTACTCCGCCGTCGACCAGGCCCTGCTCGTGGACGTCCTGCCGAACAAGGAAGAAGCCGGCAAGGATCTGGGCATCCTGAACATGGCCACCACCCTCGGCCAGATGTGCGGTCCGGTCATCATGTCCACCATCGTCGTGGCACTGGGCTACAACTTCGCGTTCCCGGTCGCCATCGCATTGGCCATCATCGGCTGTATCTTCATCATGGCCATCAAGAAGGTCAAGTAAGACAGCTGCTCCAAACCGGGGAGATGGTCGTTTTCGTAGACTGTCTCCCTCCGCGGGGCCAAATCGCCCCGCATCCCATCCATACCAAACATCAACGCATATTCGAATTATCAACGACGATACCAAGGAGCATCATGACCACCTGGATTGCAACGACGCAAGACGACAAGCTTGCCGACCGAACCTCCGACATCGAATCCACCAACGCCACCACCGCGGCCGACCTGCAGCTCGACGGCAACGAATACCAAGCCCTGCGCGGCTTCGGCGGCTGCTTCAACGAACTCGGCTGGCTGCCGCTGCAGAACGTCAGCGAAGCCGAACGCGACCAGATCATCAAGGAACTGTTCAGCCCCGACGAGATGAACTTCACCTTCAACCGCGCCCCCGTCGGAGCCAACGATTTCGCCGACCACTGGTACAGCTACGACGAGGCCGACGGCGACTACGAGATGGAACATTTCTCCGTCGAACACGACGAACAGACCCTGATCCCGTACATCCACCGCGCGCAGGAATGGCAGCCGAACATGCAACTGTTCTCCAGCCCGTGGAGCCCGCCGACGTGGATGAAGCGCCCGAAGGCCTACAACTACGGCCGTCTCGTGCAGACCCCGGAGAACCTCAGAGCCTATGCCAAATACTTCGTCAAGTACATCCGGGCCTACGCCGAGCACGGCATCACTGTGAACCAGCTGCACGTGCAGAACGAGGTGTTCGCCGACCAGAAGTTCCCGAGCGCCCTGTGGGATTCCGAAGCGCTCAAGGTGTTCATCCGCGACTACCTCGGACCGGCGTTCGACGAGGCCGGACTCGACACCGACATCTGGCTGGGCACCCTCAACGGCCCGGAGGACATGGCTTGGACCGGCGGCGGCTATGGCATGACGCTCAACAACTACAACCGCTTCGTCGACAACATCCTCTTCGACGACGCGCGCGCAAGTACATCAAGGGCATCGCCTACCAGTGGGCCGGCCAGAACTGCATCGCCCGCACGCACGAATCATGGCCGGAGATCGAGCTGATCCAGTCGGAGTCCGAATGCGGCACCGGCGACAACAGCTGGGAGTACGCGGAGTACATCTTCCATCTGATTAACCACTACTTCCGCAACGGCGCCACCGCATACACCTACTGGAACATGATTCTTGACGACCAGGATTCCACATGGGGCTGGTGGCAGAACTCCCTGTTCACCATCACCGCCGACACGCATGAGGTGCGCCGCAATCCGGAATACTACGTGATGCGTCACTTCTCGCATTTCGTCAGGCCCGGCGCGAAGGTGCTCGGCACCACTGGCCATTTCAACTCGATGGCCATCGCCTTCCGCAATCCGGACGGCACGGTGGTGGTCGTGGCGCAGAACGCCCTCGACGAGGAGCGCCCGTTCGAATTCGCCGATCCCGATGCCGCCGAACGTGGTTTCAAGGTGACGCTTGCTCCGCGATCGTTCAACACTTTCGTGCTGGACTGAGCCGGAGTGATACGGCGTCGGCTCGCGCGTAATGCCGGTTTTCCCCTTTTTCTCGGCGATATGCCGATCACCGACGTCCTGCCCATGAGGTGCCCGCCGCGATGGATCCCCTCCATGCGCGGCGGGCACTTTGTTTGTATTGGTGGTTTTTCTTATCCGAGCAGTCCTTCGCCGTGGGATGCCGACGAGATTGGGTTGCGTGTGGAACGGAAATGTATTAGACTATAACTAAGTAGTTACTAAGTAATAGAAACTGCATGACGTACGAAGGAGTGCATATGAACCTCGACTACATCAAAGGCGTGAACCTCGGCAACTGGCTGGTTCTGGAAAAGTGGATGAACCCGGCATTATTCGATGGAACCACTGCCGATGACGAATACTATCTGCCGACGCAACTCGATCCGGCCGTGTACGAGGCGCGCATCAGGACCCACCGCGCCGAATACATCAACGAGCGCGACTTTGCCACCATCAAATCGTGGGGGCTGAACTCCGTGCGCATCCCCGTGCCGTACTTCATCTTCGGCGACCGCGCGCCGTTCATCGGCTGCATCGACGAACTCGACAAGGCCTTCAACTGGGCCGAGAAATACGGTCTGACCATCCTCATCGACCTGCACACCGCGCCGATGAGCCAGAACGGCTTCGACAACGGCGGCATCTCCGGCGTGTGCAAGTGGGCGCAGCTGCCCGACGAAGTCGAATTCGTGCTGTCCGTGCTCGAACGCCTCGCCAGGCGGTACGGCCATCGTCGGGCGCTGATGGGCATCGAAATCATCAACGAGCCGAACACCACCACCTGCTGGCCGATGGCGAACGTGACCGAACGCTACAAGGCGGTCGATCCGGAACTCGCCGAAGGCACCGGCCCGATCGCATTCGACTGGCTCAAGAACTTCTACATCACCGCCTACCACCGTCTGCGCGACGCCGACAAGGGCGCATTGCCGACCGACAAAGTCGTGGTGTTCCACGACGGTTTCGACATCGAACAGTGGAAGGACTTCATGCGCGGCCCCGACGGCAAGCTCGCGCCCGAGTTTAAGAACGTGGTCCTCGATACCCACCAATACCTCATGACCGCCGAAACGATGGGTTGCCCGCAGACAGCGGAGGGCTACGACGACTTCGTGAGGAATACCTATGCGCCGATGATCGCCGAGATGAGCGAATACTTCCCGGTGATTGTGGGGGAGTGGTGCCTGTTCAACTCCGTCGGCTGCGGTGTGGACACCCACGGCGGACAAAGCGTGCTCAACGGCGAGGAAGGGGCTCAGGTCGAAACCCTGACCGCCGAACAGAAGCGCTCGCTGTACCAGGGCGTAGCCGAATCCCAGCTCGCCGCATGGAGCAAGGGCAGCGGCTTCTACTACTGGAACTACAAGCTGCTCACTGACACTGTCAACACTCCCGGCTGGATCGGCTGGGACGCATGGGACCTTGGACGCTGCATCGCCCAAGACTGGTTCCCCATCCAGAAGTAGCCCAGCCTTTCGCCATCGCCGGCCCCGACTTCGATACCACCACCTTCTCCGATGAATACTGCAAGTATGGCGAATTCACCGGCACCATGGTCGGCGTCGCCGTCACCGATGCCGCGTTGCATGAGAAGACTGCCGACTTCGACTTCTTCGACTACGAGGCGGACAAGACGAAGCCGGTCGACTGATCCCGCCCATCCGGCCACGATCATTCCGAAACCCCAATCCGGCCGTGGTCCGATTCCAACCGGCCGCGTGGCTGATTGCGGGACGCATACAATGGGCCAAGGAACGTTGCGTTCCTTGGTCCATTGGGCTGAATAGGGGTTTGGTTTGGGCTGTTTGGTTTTTGAATGGGCGGAAACGGCAAGTCGGGCGAAACCCCGCGTGGAAAGGCGGTGAGACGCATGGTGCTGGGCATCGACGAGCGAATCAACGGCGTGAACCTCGGCAACTGGCTGGTGCTGGAGAAATGGATGGATCCGGAACCGTTCGTCCGCACTGACGAAGACGACGAAATCTGGATGCATCGCACGCACGGCGCCCTCTGGTCCGAGCGGAATCTCGCCGAGGAACTGCGCCGGCACCGCGACGCCTACATCACCCTGGAGGATTTCCGCATCATCGCCGACCATGGGCTCAATCTCGTGCGCATTCCCATACCATATTTCATCTTCGGCGACTGGCCCGGACATCCGGGCTGCATCGCATACCTCGACCGCGCGTTCCGTTGGGCGCGGGAGACGGGACTGAAGATCATGATCGACCTGCATACCGTGCCCGGCTCACAGAATGGTTTCGACAACGGCGGTCTGACGGGCGTGTGCAAATGGGCGCAGAATCCGGACTTGGTGGAATACGCGCTGAATGTGCTGGAACGATTGGCCCGCCGATATCGTGACGAGCCGACCCTACACAGCATCGAAGTGCTCAACGAACCGGTGAGCTGGTCGGTGTTCCATGGCACGTCGAATACGGCGAAGGACGTCCGCGAGGCCTCCGGCAGCACGCATGTCCCACTGCGCTTTCTGAAGCGCTTCTACTGCGACGCCTACACCCGGCTGCGCGCCATACTGCGCCCGGAAACCATAATCGTATTCCATGATGGCTTCCGACTGCTCCGCTGGGGCGACTGGTTCCGTCGCGCCGGCATGCGCAACGTCATGCTCGACACCCACCAATATCTCATCGCCATGGAGGAGCCGTTGTTCGCGGGACCGGCACGCCGACTGTACCTGCGATCGCGGCACCTGCCATGGCTGTACCGAATGCTGGTGGGTGCGCGCGAAATCGCCATCCGTTCGGCGGCCCGCCATATCCCTGTACTTGTGGGCGAGTGGTGCGTGGAGAACCGGTGGGCCCTGCACGGCCGGAACCGAGCGGACGCATACCGTCAAGTGTCGCGATTGCAACGCGCGGCATGGGATGCGTCGGCGGGGCAGGTCTATTGGAGCTACCAGCTTGCGCGTTCCGCGAAACCAGGCAGCGGCGAAGGAAAACCGCCACGCGATCCGCGCAACGGCGGCAATCTCGAAGCGTGGGATCTGACCCGCGTATGGCGTCATGGATGGATTCAAGCGGATGCGCCCCACGATGACGTGGCATCGGCGCCGTCAATCAACGACAATTGACGCAAAGGGCATTAGACTCGGAGTCATGGCAGAGGAAGAGACTTCGAAACGTACCCGCAAATCGCCACAAGAGCGTCGTGCGGAAGTGCTGGATGCGGCGGTGCAGCTCATCAGCGAACGCGGATTCAACGGCATCTCCATCCAGGACGTGGCCGATCGGGTCGGCATTTCCAAACAAGGCGTGCTGCGATACGTCGAAAACAAAGACAAGATGCTGGCGCTGGTATATGACGAATACTACGGGCAAACCGGCACTCCGGAGGACTTCTTCTCATCGGGCATGCCGGGCAGCGACCCATCCGCGCCGCATTTCCCCGCATACCTGCACTACCTGGTGAAACACAACTCGCGCCGGCGCATGATGGTGCAGCTGTTCACCGTGCTGTCGGCCGAATCCCTGAACCCGGACCATCCGCTGCATGATGAATTCATGGAACGAATGGACAACATCTGGGCACATTATTCCCGTTATCCATGGTTGGTTCCGCCGCAACTCGGCTCATGGGAGGAAAGCATGCGGCCGGTGGTGCGCAAGGCCATGGAAATCATGGATGGCATCCAGCTGTGGTGGCTGCGCGAACCGGAAGTCGACCTATGCGCAGAATGGGCTGAAATGGAAACCTGCTGTTCCCCGAGCCCCTGTGGGACGCCTACCGCTGATTCGGATTTATTGATTTGGTCGTGTCCGTTCCGCCGGTTGGTTGCGATTGCGTGATTCTGATGATTGTCTATCTGCTTTCGTTTTTCGACCTGCGGTTTTTGGACTTGCGGTTTGCGGTTTGGTTTGCGTGAGGCACCCTTTTGCTCACGGATTGCGATTTGCGATTTGATTGGTGGTTTGTGGCTTGCACGAGTCCAATCGCAAGCCACCCTTTTGCTCACGGATTGCGGAAAAGTGCGTTTTTGCGCATACGTGCGCTGAATTATCTGATTTTAGAAATAGGAAACGTTGGAATTCCGCCATTTGTGATTTTGCATAATGGCATACGATTACCCCTTTTCGCTCACATACGTATATTGACGGCTTGATTTACTTTGCGTGAGCGAAAGGGGGTATTGAATAGTGCGATTACGCAATGTGGTTACGCAACGCAATCGCACTATCGCATACAACTACGCCACAGTGAACGTGGTGCGCTTCAAATCGCGACGACGGCTCGAATGGCCAATCAACACTTCGAACTCGCCCGGCTCGACGATACGGTTGGCATCCGAATCGACGATAGTGCACTCCGAAACCGGAATATCGAACGCAACGGTCTTGGTCTCACCCGGCTCAAGCTCCACGCGCTGGAACGCTTTGAGCTCGCGGTCCGTCCAACTGTAGGACGTCACGATATCGCCGATATACAACTGCGCTACTTCGGTGCCTTTGCGCTCGCCGGTGTTGGTGAGCGCAACCTCGACATGCATGGTATCGGTGGTGGCGAACGTGCCGGAAGCCGGAACGTTCGTGATTGTCGGTTCGCCATACGCGAAGGTCGTGTAGCCGAGGCCCTCGCCGAACGCGAACGCCGGATCCTGCGTGAGATCGGCATAACGATTGCCGTGCTGGCCACGGATCTGGTTGTAATAGACCGGCAGCTGGCCCGCATGACGCGGGAAGGTGATCGGCAGACGTCCGCTCGGCTCGGTTTCGCCAAGAATGATTTCGGCGATGGCCTGGCCACCCTTCATACCCGGATTCGGCGCCCACATGAACGCGCTGACACCGTCGGCCGTGGATTCGTCCACGATCACGCCATTCGTGCCGATCACGCATGCCGGCATCACCTGCGGCTTGGAGCTCATCAGCACCACGACCAGCGGCTTGCCGGTCTCGCGGGCCACGTCGGCAAGCGCTTTGAGCATGGCGTTCTGCCCGCCGAGCAGTTCCAGTGTGGCGGTGGAGCAGGTCTCGCCGACCAACTGCACCACATCGCCCACGACGGCGACAACAAGGTCGGAACGGCGAGCGTTGTCCACCGCCTCATCCAGCAGTTGCTGGTCGAACTTGGCGGAGACGGCGAGCTTCGGACGAGGCTGGCCATCCGGATAGAACTCGCCTTCCGGATCGTCCACCAAATCGATGATGTTCGCGCCACGCGAATACGCAACCTCGCATCCTTCGGGCGCAAGCTGCTTGAACCCGTCAAGCACGGTGGTGATCATCTCACGCGGCTGGCCATCCGGCATCCAATTGACCTGACCGGAATTGCCGGCCCAATCGCCCAACTGCTCCTGCGCGTCATCGGCAAGCGGGCCCACCACGGCGATGCGTTTGCCCGCCGCAGCCGAGAACGGCAATGCGCCGTCATTCTTCAGCAACGCCACGGATTCGCGTGCGATTTGCAGGTTGAGCTCTTGATGGGCTTTGGAGCCGATAACCGTCTTGATGCGCTCTTGGTCCGGCAGACGCGGATCTTCGAACAGGCCCAGGCGGAACTTGAGTGCGAGGATGCGGGACACGGCTTCGTCGATCAGCGACTCATCCAGCAGGCCGGTCTTCACGGCCTCGATGGCACCTTCGTAGAACTTCGGCGTGGTCATGATCAGGTCGTTGCCGGCCTTGACCGCGTCCGCGGCGGCGTGCACGTAATCGGCCTTGACCTTCTGCTCCCACACGGAACGGCCGACGTGTCCCAGTCGGTGATCAGCGTGCCTGGTAGTGCCAGTCGCCGCGCAGCTTGTCGGACAGCAGCCACTTGTTGAAGGTGACCGGCACGCCGTCGATGGATTCGTATCCGAGCATGAACGTGCCGCAACCCTCCTTCGCCACGCGTTCGAACGGCGGCAGGAACCACGATTCCAGCTTGCGGTGGGACAGGTCCGCTTCGGAAGCGTCGCGGCCGCCCTGCGTTTCGGAATAGCCGGCGAAATGCTTGGCGCAGGCCAGAATCGCATCCTTGGCGAGCGGCTCGCCAGCTTTGGCGCCGCCCTGATAGCCCTTGACGATGGCGGAGGCCATCTCGCCGATAAGATACGGATCCTCGCCGAACGTCTCGTCCACACGGCCCCAACGGGTGTCGCGGGCGATGCACAGCACGGGGGAGAACGTCCAATGCACGCCGGTGGTGGAGACCTCTTCGGCGGTGGCACGGCCCGCGGCCTGGACCTTGGCCGTGTCGAAGCTTGTTGCCATGCCGAGCTGGGATGGGAAGATGGTGGAGCCTGGCCAGAAGGAATAGCCGTGGATGCAGTCGTCGCCGATGATCAGCGGAATGCCGAGGCGGGTCTTCGTGTTCACGGTTTCGACCGCGCGGGGCAGGTCCGCGGGGGAGGTGTGCAGGATCGAGCCGACGTGCTTGTTGACGATCAGGTCGTCCAAGTCGCCGCTGCGAGCATCAAGCTGCATCATCTGGCCGACCTTCTCTTCGAGGGTCATGCGTCCGAGCAAATCGGCGATGCGTTCCTGGGTGGGCAGGTCGGGGTTCTTGTATGGCAGGTCGGTGGTGTTGGTCATGGATTGCTCACTTTCCTCGTTGAAGCGGTGTCCTTTAATTACCACTTGGTAGTTTACTATGATTTAGGTGATTTCACAAATCGACGCAGCGCATGTCGCGCATATTGCGGGCATCGCTTGTATGGCCGGTTTTGCAATGATTCGTCGGGGTGCCGCATCGGTTCCGCGCGTATATGCGGTCGGGTGGTGCCTAGGACCTGGCGACTGCCGACAAGGTCCGGTTTTTCCGTAGGTGGTTTTCAGACTCCGTAGGTGATTGGGGTCGGATGGTCACTGAAGGAACGGCTCAAATACGGCCGTTTCTCATCGCCGATGCCGCAGGTGACCGCCTACGGAACGGCAGAGCCACCTACGGAACGATGCCAGCTACGGGGTTTGCCATGGCGAAGGGCCGTTCCTTTTCGAAAAACCGGTGGAGAGATTGAAACCCTCGGAAAGGAACGGCCCTTGCGCGCCTGTGAATGCGTGGTCCTACGATCCCGCCGGCGCTACTTCACCTTCTTGATGAACAGAATCACCACGGCACCGATCGTTACGGCCGCGATGGCGATCGGGAATACTAAGAAGGTAGCCGCCGGTGGCCACCACGATGGAGGAGACGACAATCGGCGCGATAACCTGTCCGAGTGTGTTGGCGAGGTTCAGGATGCCGAGAGCCTTGCCGGCCTCGTTCGGGTTCGGTAGCACGTCGACGTTCAGCGCCTGATCGACCACCATGTAGATGCCGTATCCGAGGCCCATGAGCGCCGCGTAGACGAACATGGAGAACTGGGACTTGAGCACCCACGGCACGGCGATGCCGATGGCGATGATGGTGGAGGAGACGAACACCGGTAGCTTGCGCTTGCCGATCCTGTCGGAGATCGGGCCGGAGACCAGGGGTACGACGAGGGGGACGACCATGGTGATCACGGCCATGGTGGACACGGTGGAGGCCGTGGCCTTGGCGTCCTGTCCGATGTACTTCATGCATACATACAGCTGGTAGCCGACGATCATGTTGTAACCGAAGATGAGCATCAGACGTCCGACGAGCGCCAGATAGAAATCGCGCGCGCCCTTGGTCGGCGGGCGGAACTGCATGGCGATCTGCCTGATGTCGAATCTCTCGGCGTCGGCCGTGGCCGCGGACAGTTCGCGCGGGAGCAGGAGCACGGTGCCGATGCCGCACAGGCACCAGCAGATGGTGTCGATCATGAAGCCGGTCTTCGGAGCATCGATGAAGGCGGAGCCGATGATGGTGCCCATGGACTGGCCGACGATCTGGCCCGCGCCGTAGAATGCGGACATGGAGCCGCGGTATTTCTGCGGAACGCGGTCGGACAGGATCGCCACGCATGGCGCGATCATGCAGTTCAGGCTGATCTGCAGCAGTGACCAGGAGGCGATGATGGTCGGCAGCGTCGGGGGAGATGGAGGTCAGGTAGAATCCGATGCCGGCGATCGGTCCGCCGATGATGATCCATGGCGTGCGCTTGCCGAAACGGCTGTGGGAGGCGTCGGACAGCGAGCCGAAGATGACGTTGGAGATCAGGGCGAAGATGATGCCGATGGAGTTCATCGTGCCGAGGATCGTTTCGCCCTGACCGATGCCGAGCGTGTTGAAGCGGGCTGGGAGCAGCACGGTGGATCCGATGGTGCCGGACATCATGAAGACGATGCAGAAGAAGATGAAGCCCGCGCCGAAGCGTCCAAGATTCAGTTTGCTCACCGGTTTACCGGTGTCGGGAGTGAGTTCCTCGGCGGTTCGTCCCTCGGCTGGAGCGTCTTCTTCGGGGCGATCGCCGTGATGATCCCGTTCGGCTACTGGTTCACCTTCGCGAATACGCATGAGATCGCGTCCATGAAACCGGGCGATGGCGTGGATGGGCGCGCCGGCAGAATTCCCGTCGGCGACCATTTCAAGGCGCTTGCGCGCAACAAGTACTGGTGGCTCACGCTGGGGCTCAACGACCTACAACGGCATGGCCGCCTACATCGCCAAGTACGTGCTCGGCAACTCCAATCTGATCGCCGTGATCGGTCTGGCGACAGTGATCCCCATGGTCATCGGCCTGCCGTTCGCCGGACCGCTCGTGGCCCGGTTCGGCAAACGCAACGCCTCGATGGCCGGCCTGGTGCTCGTCGCGTCGGCAGTCTGCTGGTGTTCGTCGATCCGAGCAACCTGTGGGTGTTCTTCGTCTCCATCATCGTGCGCATGGTCGGCATCATCCCGATGAACGCCGCGCTCAACGCCATGAGCGGCGACGTGGTGGAATATGGCGAATGGCGCAGCGGCGTGCGGTCCGATGGCATCGTGTTCAGCTCGTCCAGCTTCTCCATGAAGGTGGCCATGGGCGTTTCCTCGGCCGCCATCGCGTGGATACTCGGTGCCAGCGGATATGACGGCTCGCTCGCCGTGCGGTCCGATGCCACCGTCTCCGCCATGGTCAACACCTTCGTGTGGGTGCCGGTCGCCATGGTCGTGGTTATGGCCGCGCTGCTCTTCTTCTACGACCTCGACAAGCGCGTCGACCGGGTGGGCGGGGAGCTCGCCGCCCGTCGCGTGTAGCGCAAAGGCCATTGGGATTTCCGTGGAGTCCGGGCATGCATCCAGTGGGTGCGCGCCCGGACTTGTTGGCGTCGGGTTGTGAAAACATGCCTTGAAGACTGATGGGCCAAGGCTGCGATCCCGTTGTCCGGAGCACCCATATACTTACCTTTAGTAATGACTATTAGTAACGAATAGGGTGCCATGGTGGAATCGCGAAGCGGGCAACGACAACTGTCCCTGGACGACGTGCGTGATCTGATCGACGTGTGCTGGATGGCGAAACGCATCACCGAAGCGTTGCCGGAACTGCCGAAAAACATGAAGCCTCGTCACGTGCATGTCATCGACGCCATCTGGAATCTCAATCATCGTGCCGGATCCCCGGCTCCCGCCGCACGGGTCAGCGGCATCAGCGCCTTTCTGGGAGTAACCGCACCAAGCATCACGAAGCTTGTCAACGAACTGGTGGTCAAAGGCCTTGTGGTCAAGCACGCATCCGAAGCCGACGGCCGTGCGGTGACGTTGAGCCTGACCGAAGCCGCCGAGGAAATCCGCGAACTGTACGTGCACCAGTTCCATGAGCATCTGCGTGGCGTGCTGTCCGGCATCAGCCCGCAGGACGTCGCCACCACGGTCGCCACGCTGCAGGCTATGCATCGGCTGATGGACACGGACCGGGGAGGGGAATGGACCACGAAGGTGGCCGATGCCTGGCCGGCACGTGTCGAAACGTTGATGGCGGGCGGCGATCCTCGATCTCATACGGCGGAGAAACGGTAGGCCGGAGGGCCATCGAGCCATGCGGCAAACGATGCGGTCACCCATGACGAAAAGGAAGGAGTCGCAGATCATGACGGAACGCGAACAGCGGCGGGAACAGCCGGCAAAGGCGATGCGGGAGGGGCCACAGCCAAGCAGATATATGAGCGAAGGCAGACTCACTATCGTGGTGGTGGCGCTCTCCATCCTCACCTTCCTCGGCATCCTATCCGAAACGTCGCTCAACATCGCCTACTCCACGCTGATGGGGGAGTTCTCCATCTCCGCCGACGTGGTGCAATGGCTCACCACCGGCTATCTGCTGCTCCTGTCCATAGCCATCCCCACCTCACCGTTCATGGTGCGCACATTCCCCACCAAGGGGCTGTTCGTCACCGCCGTGGCGCTGTTCTCGGCAGGTACGGTGGTCGGCGCGCTCGCCGTGAACTTTCCGATGTTGCTCGCGGCGCGGCTCATCATGGCGTTGGGCACCGGCGTCTCGCTGCCATTGCTGACCAACATCATCCTCGAGAAAGCGCCGTTCAACCGACGCGGCATGATGCTTGGCCTGGTCAGTCTGGTGACCTGCGCGGCCCCGGCCATCGGCCCGGTGTTCGGCGGGCTCGTCATGGAATTCCTCAACTGGCATTGGATCTTCTACACGATGATCCCGTTCCTGCTCATCTCGCTCGTGCTGGGATGCGCTACCGTCCCCGACATCCGCCACGGCGGGAAGGGGCATCTGTCGGTGCCATCGCTGGTATTGGTGGCGGCCGGTCTGGCCGGCATCATCGTGGCGGCGAGCTTCTTCGCGCAGTGGAACGGCGACTGGCGCTTCTGGACGGTGCTTGTCGGCGCGATCGGGGTGCTGGGTGTGTTCGCCGCCGTGCAGCTGAAGATGGAGCATCCGCTGGTCGAGGTGCGCACGTTCGCATTCCCCGGATTCACATTGGGCATGCTGATTCTGCTGATGTCGTCCGGTGGCGTGCTCGGTGTGAACTTCCTGCTGCCGATTCTATTGCAGCGCGGACTCGGCCACACCAGCATGATCGCCGCCCTGATTCTGCTGCCGGGAGCCGTGGTCGGCGCGATTTCCGCGCCGTTGATCGGAGGTGCGCTGAAAGCGCATTTTCCGCCGAAATTCATCGCCTGTGGTTTTGTCGGCGTGGCCATCATGGATATTGTGATGATGCTCGGCGGCGCGCATGAATGGGCCGTCGCGATCGCCTACGCGCTGTTCATGGCCGCATCCGGATTCGTGCTCGTGCCTGACCAGACGCATGCGCTGAACCAGCTGCCGGCCGCGATGAACGCCGACGGCTCCGCGGTGATGAACACCGTGCAGCAGCTCGCCGCGCCATCGGCACCGCGGTCGCGTCCACGCTGATCGCCGAATTCTCCGCAGCGAACCGTGTCGCGGGCATGAAGTCCGCGGCCGCCTACGTCGCCGGGTTTTCCACCAGCATGTGGGTGTTCTTCGGCATGGCCGTGACGGGTGAGATCCTGGCCCTGCTCATGTTCCGCTTCTCGAAGCGCGCCGCATAGCTGGTCATGCGCGGTGGAAGGCTTCACTTCTGTCGTTTTTCGATAGCTTTGATAATTTTGATATCGACAATGCCAAACATATTCGCAAGCGGTTGCTGGATGCATATGTCATTCGTCAGACCGGTTGCGGCGAAGTTGATTTCGCGGTTCCGCTCTTGCGTGAATACTTACCGTAAGCAGATGTGAAAATCTAGTTCAGGCGAGTGGCCTGTTGATGATGACCCCAAAGTAGTCCTCAATACCGGTGCAACAGGCGGGGTTCCTGTTCCTCATTGATGAGGTCTCGATGAGCATTCGCGCGCGACGCTCAGCAGACTGGCGATGGCGGCACAGGTGGCCTCCACGTTGCGTTTTGTTCCGGTGAGCAGTTCCGGCAGAGCGGCTGGGCCGGGTGCGATGCCGAACGTCGCGACGATGCCGGCTTCGTTGAGCGCGGCGGTGACGTTCGGATCGCGCGTCACTTTTCCTCCGATGGCGATAACCGGTTTTCCTTGCGATTTCGCCAGTCGCGCGATGCCGCTCGGTACCTTGCCGTACGGCGTCTGCCCGTCGATCGACCCTTCGCCGGTGATGACGACATCGGCCCACGCGCACGCCTCGCGTGCATGCAGCAAATCGAGCACCAACTCGATGCCGGGGCGCATGGTCGCGTTGAACAGGCCCAGCATGCCGCCGCCGGTGCCGCCCGCCGCGCCCGCGCCCGGCTTATCTGTTATTTTGCGACCGTTCAGTGCCGTGATGGCGTCGGCGAGCCTGCCCAAACCGCAGTCGAGCAATGCGGCTTGTTCCGTGTTCGCGCCTTTCTGCGGCGCGAACACGGCGGCGGCGCCGTCCGTCCCGGTCAGAGGATTGGTGACGTCGCATGCCAATACGATCGGGATGTTTCGCACGTCGTCGGGAACCTCGGTGTCGTCGATGCGGGCAAGCCGGGGGAGTGCGCCGCCGCCAAGCGGCAGCTCGCAATCGTCCGCATCGAGGAAACGATGGCCGAGCGCTCGGGCCAGGCCAGTGCCGCCGTCGGTGGTGGCGCTGCCGCCCAATCCAAGTACGATGCGTTCCGCTCCGGCGTCGATCGCGGCGCGAATCAGCTCGCCGGTGCCGAAAGTGGACGCCGCCAACGGATCGCGGTCGGCGGGGGAGATGCGCTCGATGCCGCTCGCCGCAGCCAACTCGACCACCGCGGTGCGAGGATTCTCTCCATCGTGAGATGTTCCGAAACCGCCCTCGCCAAGGAATCCATATCGTGTGATGATCGGCCGGCCCAGCGCGTCATGCGCGTGCTCCGATCGCAATTCGCCGCCGGTTGCCTGGACCAGCGCGTCGGTCAATCCCTCGCCGCCATCGGACAACGGCATCATGCGGCATTCGGCGCCGGGATCGCCGGCCGCCACGCCCCGGCGCATCGACTCAGCCACGGCCTGCGCGGAAGCGGCTTCCTTGAACGAATCCGGTGCCAACAGATATTTCATGGTCAGCGGTAGCCCTCCCACTGCGGCAGGGGGAAGAGCACGTCCTCGCAACTCGCCCACATTTCGTTCAAATCGCGCCCCGGAACCCGCAGCCAACGCAGCTGCGCGCCGTCCATCATCGCGAATCCGGAACGCAGCACCTGCTCGGCGTCAACGCCTTCCGGCACATGCCAGCGGATGTTCGCGGCCACTTCCACGATACGTTCCTCGCGTTCGGCGAAATAATCATGCGCCGGATGGTCGGGATTGAGCGCCTCGGCGCTCAGCGTGGAGAACATGTGCACCAATTCGGGACGTTTGGCGTTGACCGCCACCGTCCTGCGCCACATTTCGGCGATAAGCGGACGCTCGTCGCGCACCATGCCGGCGGTGACGTCCTCGGTCTCACGGTCGTACATTTCGTCGAGCACCGCATGCAGCAGCCCTTCCTTGCTGCCGACGTAATGCAGCACGCCCGGTTTGGTGAGGTTCACCATGGTGGCGATGCGCTGCAGCGACGTGCCGTAGTAGCCGAGCGTGCCGAAACATTCGACCGCCGCGTTGAGAATCGCGCTTCTGCGGTCGACTTCGTCGTTGGCCATAATGTGCTCCCGTCGTTGCTGGAGGTTATTGGAATATGCAATTCACTTTACGGTCGGTCGGTTTCTTTTCCAAAGATGATTGGCGTGTTGAGGATTGTTTTTTGATAAAGTACCTACCAATCGGTAGGTAGGGAATTCGGGGTTGAAGTCCCACCGCGAAACAATCGCGAGACGGCCGAGAAAATAGCCGAAAGGCACCAGAAACACAGAAGACATACGAAAGAGGCAGCTCATGAGCGACACCGCTTATCCTTCCGTCAACGACCTGACCCTCGAAGAGAAGGCGTCCCTCACCTCCGGCGGCGACGCCTGGCACCTGCAGGGTGTGGAAACCAAAGGCATTCCCGGCTACATGATCACCGACGGCCCCCACGGACTGCGCAAATCCCTGGCATCCAGCACCGGCGAAACCGACCTGAACGACTCCGTGCCCGCCACCTGCTTCCCGCCGGCAGCCGGCCTGTCCAGCTCCTGGAACCCGGAACTCATCCACAAGGTCGGCGAGGCCATGGCGGAGGAATGCATCCAGGAGAAGGTGGCCGTCATCCTCGGCCCCGGAGTCAACATCAAGCGCAATCCGCTCGGCGGCCGCTGCTTCGAATATTGGTCCGAAGACCCGTATCTGGCCGGCCATGAGGCAGTCGGCATCGTCGCCGGCGTGCAGTCCAAGGGCGTGGGCACCTCGCTCAAGCACTTCGCGGCCAACAACCAGGAGACCGACCGTCTGCGCGTATCCGCCAACATCTCCCAGCGCGCGCTGCGTGAAATCTACTTCCCGGCCTTCGAACACATCGTCAAAACCGCCCAGCCATGGACCATCATGTGCTCCTACAACCGCATCAACGGCGTGCATTCCGCACAAAACCGCTGGCTGCTCACCGACGTGCTGCGCGACGAATGGGGGTATGAAGGCATCGTCATGAGCGATTGGGGCGCCGACCACGACCGCGTCGCCTCCCTCAACGCCGGCCTCAACCTTGAAATGCCGCCGAGCTACACGGACGACCAGATCGTCTACGCCGCACGTGACGGCCGCATCCAGCCCGAACAGCTCGACCGCATGGCCCAAGGCATGGTCGACCTCGTGAACAAGACCCGTGCCGCCATGAGCGTCGAGAACTACCGTTTCGACGTGGACGCCCACGACGAGGTGGCCCACCAGGCCGCCGTCGAATCCATGGTGCTGCTCAAAAACGACGACGACATCCTGCCGGTCGCGGCAAACGCGAAAATCGCCGTCATCGGCGAATTCGCGCGCACCCCGCGCTACCAGGGCGGCGGCTCGTCCCACATCACCCCAACCAAGATGACCAGCTTCCTCGACACCCTCGCCGAACGCGGAGCGGACGTCGCGTTCGCACCGGGCTTCACCCTCGACCTCGAACCGGCCGACGCCAAGCTCGAAACCGAAGCCGTCGAAACCGCCAAAAACGCCGACGTCGTCCTCATGTTCCTCGGCCTTCCGGAAGCCGCCGAATCCGAAGGCTTCGACCGCGAAACCCTCGACATTCCAGCCAAGCAGGTCGAACTGCTCAACGCCGTCGCCGCCGAAAACGAGAACATCGTCGTGGTGCTGTCCAACGGATCCGTCGTCTCCGTGGCACCATGGGCGGGCAACGCCAAGGGCATCCTCGAATCCTGGCTGCTCGGCCAGGCGGGCGGTCCGGCGCTCGCCGACGTGATCTTCGGCAAGGTCAGCCCGTCCGGCAAGCTGGCACAGACCATTCCGATGGACATCAACGACGATCCGAGCATGATCAACTGGCCGGGCGAGGAAGGTCACGTCGATTACGGCGAAGGCGTGTTCGTCGGCTACCGCTACTACGACACGTACGACAAGGCCGTCGACTACCCGTTCGGCTTCGGCCTGAGCTACGCGACCTTTGCGATCGACGGCGTGAACGTCGCCAAGACCGGCGCCAACACCGCACACGTCACCGCGACCGTCACCAACACGTCCGACGTGGACGCCGCCGAAACCGTGCAGGTCTACGTGGCTCCAGGCAAGGCCTCCGTGGCCCGCCCGAAGCATGAGCTCAAGGGCTTCCGAAAGGTGTTCCTCAAGGCCGGCGAATCGGCTGAGATCTCCTTCGATCTGGACGAGCGCGCCTTCGCCTACTGGTCCGAGAAGTTCAACGACTGGCATGTCGAAGCCGGCGAATACACCGTCGAAGTCGGCACGTCCAGCCGCGACATCGCCGCCGTGGCCGTCATCACGCTCGACGGCGACGGCAAGGCCCTGCCGCTCGACGAATGGTCCACGTTCGGCGAATGGGCCGACGATCCGGTCGGCTCCAAAATCGTCGCATCCGTGTATGCGGAAGGCGAGGCCGGCAATCTGCCGCAGCTGCCCGACAACGACATGATGCGCATGTTCCTCAAGTCCATGCCGATCAACTCCATGCCGATGCTGATGAGCGACGGCGGCAAGGCCATCACCGCCTTCATGCTCGATGAATACGCCAAAATCGCCGAAACCGCCGAATAAGACGGATTGACGTAAACAAGACGTAAGCAAAAGGAGTTTCAAGGATTTAGACCGAGGATGTGGCCCGCGAATGAACCGGTACGGACCACATCCTCGGCTTTTTCATACTTGGTTTCGGCTTGTTCCGGGCTTATTTTTGGCTATTTTTAAGCGATTTTGCGATTACAATATTGCGTTCGGTGTGCTGCGATCCGGTTCCGTCACACACGACACGCTGAATGTTGCATATGCAACTGTTGTATGTACAACGTGTTATCGTATGTTCCGTGAACGATATACAGAACGATGGAACAGCTTCGGTGAACCCCGCGTTCACCGAAGCGTGGGACCGAGGCGCATGCAAGCCGCCGAGCGTCGCCATCCGATCGCTGCACAACGTCATCAACCGGTATCTTGCGGTGACGCGCCCCATGGAAGTGGATAGTCTGAGCGGTGGCAACATCGACATCATCACCTTCCTCGCACGCCATTCGGAACGGGAGATCTTCCCGCAGGACGTGGAGCGCCGCTTCGGCATCACCCGGTCGACGTCGAGCAGAGTGCTCGCATTGATGGAACGCAAAGGGCTTATCGTGCGCGAATCCGTGCCGAGGGACGCGCGGTTGAAGAAAATCGTGCTTACCGACAAATCGCGCGACATCGCCGAAGCGCTGCGCACCAGCGCAATCGCCATGGAAGGCATTCTGCTGCAGGGCCTGAGCGACGACGAGATCCGCGAATTCATGCACGTGCTCGACGTGATGCAAACCAATCTGGTCTCCACCGGGCTGATCGGCGACGAAAGTCGCTACTCCAGCCTGGCATTGTGCGAGGCGGAATCGCGGGAACGGCAATCGCGGGAATGCGAATCGCAACCAACTGTACGGAAAACATCACAGGAAGACGAAACAGGAAAGGAAGAGTAAGTGAGCGGAACAAACGTGACAACGGCTGCGGTGCAATCGCAGCCAAAACAAAAGCGGCATCTCGTACGCACGCTTGGCAAATCGCTGCGTGAATATAGGAAGCCCAGCATTCTCACCCCGATATTTGTGGTGGTCGAAGGTGTTCTGGAAATCCTCATCCCCACGGTGATGGCGTCGTTGATTGATGAAGGCATCACCGGCAAAAGCATGCCCGCCATCGTCAAATTCGGTCTGATTCTTCTGGCGTGCTCGCTATGTTCGCTCGCGGCTGGCTTCCTTGCCGGTAAGTTCGCCGCGATCGCCGGCGCTGGATTCGCCAAGAACCTGCGTCATGACGAATTCGAGAAGGTGCAGGGCTTCAGCTTCACCAATATCGACAAGTTCTCCACCGGCTCGATCATCACCAGGCTCACCACCGATGTGACCAACCTGCAGAACGCCTATTCCATGATCATTCGTCTGGGTGTGCGAGCCCCGATCATGATGATCGTGGCGTGGATCTTCTCGTTCCGCATCAGCCCGTCCATTTCCTTGGTGTTCCTGGCGTGCATCCCTGTTCTCGCCTTCGGTCTGTGCGGCCTGGCGGTGTACGTGCACCCGGTGTTCGAGCGCGTGTTCCACACCTACGACAAGCTCAACAACGTGGTCGACGAGAACCTTCAAGGCATCCGCGTGGTCAAGTCCTACACCCGCGAATCGCATGAGATCAGCAAGTTCGGCCGCATCTCCCAGCGCATCTACAAGGACTTCAGCAAGGCCGACCGTGTGATGAGCTTCAACAACCCGCTCATGATGGTCTGCGTATACGTCTCGATGATTCTCATCGCATGGATGGGCGCCAAGCAGATTGTGGCATCCGGCAACAACGCCGCCCTTGGCCTGACCACCGGCGACCTGACCGCACTGGTCACCTACGCCATGCAGATCCTCATGGCCATGATGATGCTGTCCATGGTCTTCGTCATGTGCATCATTTCCCAGCGTCCGCGGAACGTATCTGCCAGGTGCTCAACGAGGAAAGCACGGTGACCAACCCGGCCAACCCCATCAAGGAAGTGGCCGACGGGTCCATCGAATTCGACAACGTCGACTTCCGCTACTCTGATAACTCCGAAAAGCCGGTGCTCGACAATATCAACCTGAAGATCCGTTCCGGCATGACCGTCGGCATCGTCGGCGGCACCGGTTCCGCAAAATCCAGTCTGGTGCAGCTCGTGCCGCGACTGTACGACGTGACCTCCGGCTCGCTCAAGGTCGGCGGCGTCGACGTGCGCGACTACGACATGGAGGTCCTGCGCGACCAAGTCGCCATGGTGCTGCAGAAGAACGTGCTGTTCTCCGGAACCATCGCCGAGAACCTGCGCTGGGGCAACCCGAACGCCACCGACGAGGAGATCCGCCACGCCTGCCAGCTCGCGCAGGCCGACGCTTCATCCAGGAGTTCCCGGACAAGTACGACACGTACATCGAACAGGGCGGCACCAACGTCTCCGGCGGTCAGCGCCAGCGCCTGTGCATCGCTCGCGCGCTCCTGAAGAAGCCGAAGATCCTGATCCTCGACGACTCCACCTCGGCCGTTGACACCAAGACCGACAAGCTGATCCGCACCGCATTCCATGACGAGATCCCCGACACCACGAAGATCATCATCGCCCAGCGCATCGCGTCCGTGCAGGAATCCGACATGATCCTCGTCATGGAGGAAGGCCGCATCACCGCATCCGGTACCCATGAGGAACTGCTGAAGACCTGCGACGAATACCGCTCCATCTACGAGTCGCAGACCAAGAACCAGGCCCAGCCTGAGGAACTGAAGTGAAAGGAGGAACGGAAATGACTAAGAACAACGCTGAAAAAACCATGCAGACCAAGCCGGGTAACAAGCCAGGCGCAAAACCGCCGATGCAGAAAGCCGCGCCGGGAACCACCAAGCGCATCTTCGGCTACATCTTCCAATACAAGTGGCATGTCGTGGCGATCGTACTGTGCATTCTGGTCGGCGCGGCCGCCCAAGCCGGATCCGCACTGTTCCTGCAGTCGCTGATCGACAACTACATCCTGCCGCTGGTCGGCGTGAAGAACCCCGACTGGAGCCCGCTGCTACGCGCCCTGACACTCATGGGCTGCCTGTACGCCGCCGGCACCTTCTGCAGCTGGCTATGGCAGTGGCTCATCGTCACCGTCGAACAAGGCACCCTGAAGAAGATCCGCGACGACATGTTCGCCCACCAGCAGACGCTGCCGATTCGCTACTTCGACACCAACGAGCACGGCGACATCATGAGCCGTTACACCAACGACACCGACACCCTGCGCCAGGCCATCAGCCAGTCCTTCCCGCAGATGTTCTCCTCCGCGATCTCCGCGCTCGCGGCCCTCGTCTCCATGCTGTGGCTGTCGGTGCCGGTCACGATCTTCGTACTCGTGTTCGCCGCGATCCTGTTCGTAGTCGTGCGCGCCATCGTCTCCCGCTCCGGCCGCTACTTCGTCAAGCAGCAGATGTGGATCGGCGACGTGAACGCCTTCGTCGAGGAATCCGTCAACGGTCAGAAGGTCATCAAGGTCTTCAACCATGAGGACGCCACCCAGAAGACCTTCGACGAGAAGAACGAGGAACTGTACAAGGCCTCCGCCGAAGCGAACACCTGGGGCAACGTGACCATGCCCGTCGTAGGCAACATGGGCTACATCCTCTACATTCTGCTCTCCATCGTCGGCGGATTCATGGCGCTCTCCGGCATGGGCAACTTCGGTCTCGCCGGCGCGGGCAAGCTCACCCTCGGCGCCCTCATCTCCCTGCTCACCCTGTCGCGCTCCTTCGTCAACCCGCTCGGCCAGGTCTCCATGCAGTTCAACATGGTGATGATGGCGCTCGCCGGCGCATCCCGCATCTTCCAGCTGATGGATGAGAAGCCCGAGGACGACGGCGGCTCCGTCACACTCGTCAACGTCGAGCTCGGCGAAGACGGCCGCACCATGACCGAAGTGGACCACGAAACCGGCCATTGGGCCTGGAAGCGTGAGGAAGGCGACGACGGCACCCGTTCCCTGAAGGCCGCGCAGTCGCTGAGCCCGAAGGCCGCGGAAGTGGCAAGGAAGGCGCGCGAGAACGCGATCACCTCGCCGGACGGGCGCCTGACCCTGCTGCAGGGCGACGTGCGTTTCACCGACGTGACCTTCGGCTACAACCCGGACAAGCCCGTGCTGCACGACATCACCTGGTTCGCCAAGCCCGGCCAGAAGGTCGCGCTCGTCGGCGCCACCGGTGCCGGCAAGACCACGGTGACCAACCTGATCAACCGCTTCTACGACATCCAGGAAGGCATGATCCTGTATGACGGCATCTCCGTCAAGGGCATCCGCAAGCCCGACCTGCGCAAGTCGCTCGGCATCGTGCTGCAGGACGTGAACCTGTTCACCGGCACCGTGATGGACAACATCCGCTATGGCAAGCTCGACGCCACCGACGAGGAGTGCATCGCCGCCGCTAAGCTCACCAACGCGGACAGCTTCATCCGCATGCTGCCCAACGGCTACCAGACCGTGCTCGAAGGCGACGGCTCCGGTCTGTCCCAAGGCCAGCGCCAGCTGATCTCCATCGCACGCGCCGCAGTGGCAGACCCGCCGGCCATGATCCTCGACGAGGCCACTTCGTCTATCGACACCCGCACCGAGGAAGTGGTGCAGGCCGGCATGGACAACCTCATGAAGGGCCGCACCGTGTTCGTGATCGCGCACCGCCTGTCCACCGTGCGCAACTCCGACGTGATCATGGTGCTCGACCATGGCCGCATCATCGAACGCGGCTCGCACGACGAGCTCATCGCGCAGAAGGGCGAATACTACCAGCTGTACACGGGCGCCGTGGAACTGGAGTAAGGCTCCTTCTGCTTCGTTCCTGTCCCGTTCTTGGTGAATTGGACAGGCTGAACGGTAGTGTTCAACGAATGCAAGGGCCGTGCGGAAGCCACATATGTGGCTTCCGCACGGCCCTTGCGCATATGGCTCCCATGAATCGGCGGGCATGACCTTTTACGCAGGGTGCGCCCGCTGTGGCTTTTCATGGATTCCCCGAATCAATGGCGAAAAATCCATTGCGGGGACTACTCATGCGGTTCCGTAGGCGGTTTGGGTGTTCCGTAGGTGGTTGGGTCTGAATACCCGGCATGAAAACGGCCAGAATAAAGCCTTTCTCCAACCCCGATACTCTGACCAACCACCTACGGAAGCGAAAAACCACCTACGGAACTAGTCCAAGCCGTAACGGTGACTGGCTATCGCTCGGGCGACCATGCCGAACAGTTCGTTCAGCTTCTGTTTGGATGCCAAATGCTCGCGGGTGGCGACAAAAGGCGTGAATCCAAGATCCCTCAGCCGGTTGCGCTTATCGAGGTCATACATCCAGCGGCCGTGGGTGTAGTGGTAATTTCCGTCGTATTCTATACAGACGCGGTCATCCGGGTAGGCGATATCCACCTTCATCGTGCCCGAGCCGCGTATGTGGTCAATGATCTCATAATTGACATGTGCCTCAGGCAGCCCGTAGGCATCGCTCTCCAAACGAAGCACCGTTTCCTGCGGGGAATCGGTACCTGGTTTGGACAGGCGCAAGGCCTTTCTGCATTTGGCGCTCCCAATGAATCGCGGCGCACTCCGGATGTAGTCGGAGAGCTCATCGTGAGTGCAGACGCGTAAATCGGGATTGGCGCAAGTGAGCCAATCCATGGCGATCACCAGACTCCGTTCGTCGACATAGGGCGCAATCTGGCAGACCGCCTGCATCGCGGAGACGCTTGACACCAATTCGTCGGCGTGCGCCACGTCTACGCCATGCCTTGCGTAATGGAATTTCATCCCCTGGATTTTCCGCAGGTCACGTTGCCGGCACACCGAAACGTGAACGAGCTCCGAACCATATCCGGGTAAATAATTCATGGTGGCAATCATGCCATGCAGCTCCAGCGCTGTGCCGTGGCTTACATAGAGTGGAACCGAGGAGCGTGACCTTATCCGCGACAACACCTGCCTGCATTCAAGATGCCGTCTCGCCGCCTCTTCCCGTGCCTGCTCTAATGTGAAAAATGTATTGTGTCCGAAGCTTTCCATGCGCTGACGGTATATGGAAAGCCAGCAGCCCCGCAACCGTCTCCGTGAAAAATGTGGATATGTGTATGGTTCCATCCGCAGCATCACCGGGGAGAGGCCTGATGTATACGCGTCCGGTAGAACCGATGCGGAGCGTGGCGTCATCGAGGGGTGGCTCACATGGCAAGTCGGCCACGCAGAAGGGCGGGCGCTTCCAGCCGCAGGCCCGTGGGGCTGACGGTGACCGCGTTTCTCCACGGTGTCAGCCGCGTTTGGAACCCTGCCGACTGATGCCACCTTTATGACCGGTCGCTTTGAAAGGCAGACCGGCGTTGCCGAGTCCTTTGCTCCGCATGTTCTGCAGGGCAAAGGATTTTTTGTTGTGCACGCAGTTCGTTCATCCGTTCCGTGGACTGATGCGCGATTCGCGGTTTCCGTGATTGCTCTGGCTGTGTCATGGCTATAAGAATACGTTCGGTAATGTAATATGATGGATTTAGTAATGCTTTTACTAAAATCTGATGAGGCATCCATGGGAGGGCGAGGGAGCGATGGCGACCATCAAGGAGATTGCGAAACGTACGGGATTTTCGCAGGCCACGGTGTCGCGTCTGTTGAATGGCGATCCGACGCTGTCGGTGCGTGAGGAGACGCGTCGCGCGATCATCCGCGCCAGCGAGGATTTGGGATACAGCGCCCAGGCCAAGCGTATCGTCATTCCGCACGAAGTAGCCTTGTTGGACAACGAGGAGTCCGACGAAACGCTGCGTGATTCGTATTTTGCCGATTTGCGTTCGGCGCTGGAACATAACGCCAAACAGCAGCGTATGGAGCTCACTGTTTTCCACAGTCTTGACGAGATGTTGAATCAGAAGGGGAAATTCGATGGTTTCATGGCTATCGGCGCCAATGTCATAGCCGAAAGCGACCTTGAGAAGTTGCATGAGGTCATGCCATACGGTGTGTTCATCGATGTGAATCCCGCACCGAACCTGTTTGATTCCGTGCAGCCCGACCTACAGCAGACCGTGCATGACGCGGTCGAAGCATGTGCGAAGGCTGGCATGAAGCGTGTCGGATTCATCGGCGGCAAGGGGAGGCTGACGAATTTTTATGAGGTGGACGAAGAGGGGCGTGCCACATATTTTCGGCGTGAAATGGGCCGTTATGGTCTCGACCTGCGTGGACTGGTGTATTCTGACGGCTTGTTCACCGTGGAGAATGGTCGCAAGCTGGGGGAGCAGTTTATCCGTGACCACAACGGCGCACTGCCTGACGCAGTTATTGTTTCGGCGGACATCATCGCGGTCGGCGTGCTGCAGGCGTTCAACGCGGTTGGTGTGATTGTGCCCCGCGACATCAGCGTCATCAGCATCAACAACCAGACGATTGCCCAGCTGACGTCGCCGCCGTTGAGCACTTTCGCAATCGATCAGAACGAGCTTGCGCGCGTTGCGATTCTCACCTTGGCTGATGCGATTGCCAGCAAGCGCACAGTACGGCAGCATGCGTACCTGTCGACGACGCTGGAAGTGCGAGATAGTTTCGTGCCGGCGCAGCCGAAACGTGAATCGCGGCCAAAATTGCAGACCCGATCGAAGCGATCTGCCCGGTCGAAACGGGCTGCTTAGCGTACGTATGTGCGGAAAAATATGAAAGGCGATTGATGATGCTATGTCATCAATCGCCTTTTGTTTGTCTACTGTCGGCGAAATACCGCGAATCGCACACAATATGACATGTATATGTGCAGAATCGCACAAAATGCGACACGCCCAACAGTGCACAACGCAGATGTTAAATTTTACTAAACAGGGGTAAAGGGATATACTTAACTCATGCGAAATCAAATGATGATTTCCGATTACAGCTTCAATCACAACTTCTAAGGAGAAGTACGATGGCAGAATCCAATGTCACAGCCGCACCGAAGGAGACGCAGCAGTCTGCGAAGCCAACCAGGAAAGGCAGTCTGCTGTCCCGCGTGGCCTATTCATTCGGCAACGTCGGCCAATCCGCCTTCTACAACGCGCTGAGCACCTACTTCATCGTCTACGTCACCAGCTCGCTGTTCTCCGGCGTTGACAAGGCGCTCGCTACCAAGCTCATCGGCGTTATCACCGGCCTTGTGGTTGTCATCCGTATCGCGGAGATCTTCATCGATCCGCTGCTGGGCAACATCATCGATAACACCAAGACCAAGTGGGGTCGTTTCAAGCCATGGCAGCTCATCGGCGGCACCGTTTCCGCCGTTCTACTCGTGCTGGTCTACACCGGCCTGTTCGGCTTGGTGAACGTCAACACCACGCTGTTCATCGTGCTGTTCGTCATCACCTTCATCGTGCTCGACGTGTTCTACTCCCTGCGCGACATCTCCTATTGGGGCATGATTCCGGCGCTGTCCTCCGACTCCCATGAGCGCTCCACCTACACCGCCCTCGGTTCCTTCGGCGGCTCCATCGGCTACAACGGCCTGACCATCGTGGTCATTCCGATCGTCACTTACTTCAGCTACATCTTCACAGGCAAGCATCAGGAGAGCCAGAGCGGCTGGACCTGCTTCGCCATCATCGTGGCTATTCTCGGCGTCCTCACCGTGTGCTCCGTCGCGTTCGGCACCAAGGAAAGCTCCAGCACCCTGCGCACCAAGGCCGAGGACAACGGCGGCCCGCTCGCCGCGTTCAAGGCTCTCGCACAGAACGACCAGCTGCTGTGGGTGGCCCTGTCCTACCTGCTGTACGCCATCGCCAACGTGGCCACCACCGGCGTGCTCATGTACATGTTCAAGTTCATCCTGAACAACTCCGCCGCCTACTCCATCGTCGGCGTTGTCTCGGTCATCGCCGGCATCATCATGGCGCCGCTGTACCCGATTCTGAACAAGCGCATTCCGCGCCGCTACCTGTACCTCGGCGGCATGGTGCTTATGGTCCTCGGCTACCTGCTGTTCATCGTCGGCACCGACAACCTCGCCGTCGTCACCGTCGGCTGGTGTTCTTCTACCTGCCGCAGACCTTCATCCAGATGACCGCCATCCTCTCCCTGACCGACTCCATCGAATACGGCCAGCTGAAGAACGGCAAGCGTAACGAGGCCGTCACCCTGTCCGTGCGTCCGATGCTCGATAAGATCGCAGGCGCCTGCTCCAACGGTATCGTCGGTGCTGTCGCCATCGCCGCCGGCATGATTGGTGACGCCACCGCCGCCGACATGACTGCCGCGAACATCCACACTTTCAAGGTCTGCGCCTTCTATGTGCCGCTGGCTGTCATCATCCTGAGCGGTGTTGTGTTCCTGCTCAAGGTGAAGATCAGCGAGAAGATGCATGCTGACATTGTCGAGCAGCTGGAAACTCAGCTCAACGAAGGCTGATTCGCTTTTGATTGCGATTGAATTTCAATCGTCGCGCTGAAGGAGCCGCATGGTGGACGCCATGCGGCTTTTCGCGTTTCCTACGTTCGTGGTAAGTGCTAGGCTGACGATTTGAAACGTATAGCAATGATCCGTTATCAGCGGGGAGCTTCCGGAAGAACGGTCGGCGCTTTTGGGTGCGGCCTAGTAGAACCGGCGGGATCGGCCCGAACAGCCGAACGTCAAGCGGTCGTATGAAACCTGTGCAGGGAAGCCTGCGTAAGAAAACAGGGGAGTGCGGCAAGCGAGGTGGTACCGCGGTGTCGGACGTGCGCAATCGCACGAAAATCATCGTCCTCGTAAAGTAAGTAATGAAACCGCCAAACGAGGAGCATACGGTGAGCGAATCCACCAATCATGTGTATCCGAAGGCTGCTGCCGGTGAGCAGAGCGCCAATGTCGCGCCGAACCCCAGCTTCCCCAAGCTTGAGGAGTCCGTGCTTGACTACTGGGACAAGGACGGCACCTTCCAGAAGTCCATCGAACGCCGTCCTTCCGGCGATCACAGCCAGAACGAATTCGTCTTCTTCGACGGTCCGCCGTTCGCCAACGGCCTGCCGCACTATGGCCACCTGCTGACCGGTTACGCGAAGGACGTCATCCCGCGTTACCAGACCATGAAGGGCCACCGCGTCAACCGCGTGTTCGGCTGGGACACGCACGGTCTGCCGGCCGAGCTTGAAGCCCAGAAGGAACTGGGCATCGACTCCGTCGACCAGATCAAGGAACTGGGCATCGACAAGTTCAACGACGCCTGCCGCGCGTCCGTGCTCAAGTACACGAACGAGTGGAAGGACTACGTGCACCGTCAGGCCCGTTGGGTCGATTTCGAGCACGGCTACAAGACCCTGAACATCACGTACATGGAGTCCGTGATGTGGGCCTTCAAGCAGCTGTACGACAAGGGTCTGGCCTACCAGGGCTACCGCGTGCTGCCGTACTGCCCGAAGGACCAGACGCCGCTGTCCGCGCACGAGCTGCGCATGGACGCCGACGTGTATCAGGACCGTCAGGACACCACCGTGTCCGTGGCCGTGAAGCTGCGCGACGAGGAAGACGCCTACGCCGTGTTCTGGACCACCACCCCGTGGACCGTTCCGACCAACTTCGCCATCGTGGTCGGCGCCGACATCGACTACGTCGAGGTGCGTCCGACCGAAGGCAAGTTCGCCGGCAAGAAGTTCTATCTCGGCAAGCCGCTGCTCGGCTCCTACGAGAAGGAACTTGGCGAGAACTACGAGATCGTGCGCGAACTCAAGGGCTCCGAGATGGAAGGCTGGCGCTACTACCCGGTGTTCCCGTACTTCGCGGGCGATGAGAACGCCGTGGAAGGCAAGGTGCCGGGGCCGGAAGGTTATCAGATCTTCACCGCCGATTATGTCGACACCGTTGAGGGTACCGGCCTGGTGCATCAGGCTCCCTACGGTGAGGACGATATGAACACGCTCAACGCCAAGGGCATCAAGAGCGTGGACGTGCTCGACGCGGGCTGCAAGTTCACGTCGCTGTGCCCGGATTACGAAGGCCTGTACGTGTTCGACGCCAACAAGCCGATCCTGCGCAACCTGCGCGCCGGCGACGGCCCGCTGGCCCGCATCCCCGAAGAGCATCGCGCCATCCTCTTCCAGGAGAAGAGCTACGTGCACTCCTACCCGCACTGCTGGCGTTGCGCCACCCCGCTGATCTACAAGCCGGTGAGCTCCTGGTTCGTGGCCGTCACCAAGATCAAGGACCGCCTGCTCGAACTCAACCAGCAGATCAACTGGATTCCGAACAACGTGAAGGACGGCCAGTTCGGCAAGTGGCTGGCGAACGCACGCGATTGGTCGATCTCCCGCAACCGTTTCTGGGGTTCCCCGATTCCGGTGTGGGTCTCCGACGATCCGAAGTACCCGCGCGTGGACGTGTACGGCTCGCTTGACGAGCTGAAGGCCGATTTCGGCGATTACCCGCGCGACAAGGACGGCAATATCAACATGCACCGTCCGTACATCGATGAGCTGACCCGCGTCAACCCGGACGACCCGACCGGCAAGAGCCACATGCACCGCATCAGCGACGTGATGGACTGCTGGTTCGAATCCGGTTCGATGAGCTTCGCCCAGTACCACTATCCGTTCGAAAACAAGGAAACCTTCGAACAGCACTTCCCGTGCGACTACATCGTGGAATACATCGGCCAGACCCGTGGCTGGTTCTACGTGCAGCACGTCATGGCCACCGCCCTGTTCGACAGGCCGGCGTTCAAGAACGTGATCTGCCACGGCATAGTGCTCGGCTCCGACGGACAGAAGATGTCGAAGCATCTGCGCAACTATCCGGACGTGAACGGCGTGTTCAACGACTTCGGCTCCGACGCCATGCGCTGGTTCCTCATGAGCTCGCCGATCCTGCGCGGCGGCAACCTTATCGTCACCGCCGATGGCATCCGCGACACCGTCCGCCAGGTCATGCTGCCGGTGTGGAGTTCCTACTACTTCTTCACGCTGTACGCGAACGCGGCCGGGTACGACGCGCGCAAGCTTCGCGCCGACGAAGTTGCATCGCTGCCGGAAATGGACCGTTACCTGCTGGCCCGTACCCACCGACTGGTCGAAAAGACCCAGTCCTCGCTGGACCAGTTCCTGATCTCCGATGCATGCGACGCCGTGTCCGACTTCATCGACATGATCACCAACTGGTACATCCGCAACAACCGCGACCGCTTCTGGAACGAGGACGCCAACGCGTTCAACACCTTGTACACCGTGCTTGAGGTGTTCATGCGCGTCCTTGCGCCGCTTGCCCCGATGGAAGCCGAATCCGTGTGGCGCGGCCTGACCGGAGGCGAATCCGTGCATCTGGCCGACTGGCCGTTCCTGGCCGACGAGAAGACCGGCGAAGCCACCGAACTTGGCCGCGTGCTCGTCGACGATCCGGCTTTGGTGAACGCCATGGAAAAGGTGCGCGAGGTCGTCTCCAGCACCCTGTCCATGCGTAAGGCGAAGCAGATCCGCGTGCGCCAGCCGCTGAGCAAGCTCACCGTGGTGGTGGAGGATACCGCCGCCGTGGCCGCGTACGACGAGATTCTGAAGTCCGAGCTCAACGTCAAGAACGTGGAGCTGTGCACGCTTGAGGATGCGGGCTCCCAGGGCCTGAAGATCATCCACGAGCTGCGCGTGAACGCCCGCGTTGCAGGCAAGCGCCTGCGCAAGGACGTGCAGTTCGCCATCAAGGCCTCCAAGTCCGGCGCATGGCATGTGGACGCTTCCGGCGCTCCGGTGTGCGAGACCCCGAACGGCGACATTACGCTGGAAGAGGGCGAGTACGAGCTGATCAACAGCGTGGAGGAACAGAACGCCGAAGAGGCCGCCAACTCCGTGTCCGCGGCCCTGCCGACCGGCGGTTTCGTGATCCTCGACACCGAGCTGAACGACGATCTGGTTGCCGAAGCTACGCCCGCGACGTGATCCGCTCCGTGCAGGACGCCCGTAAGGCCGCCGGTCTCGAGGTCTCCGACCATATCGCGCTGAAGCTCGTTGTGCCCGCCGAAGACGTGGCCAAGGTCGAACAGTTCAAGAAACTCGTCTCTTCCGAAACGCTCGCCACCTCTTTCGAAGTGACGGCCGGCGATGAGCTGAACGTTGAGGTTGCCAAGGCCTGAGGTGGTTAGCTGGGTGGCTGGCCGCTTGTAGCAGGGGGTGTGTTTTTCTCGTTGAACTTCAACGAGGAAAACACACCCCCTACCTGTTGTTTGTGTGGGAGTGGAGGTAAAAGTTACTTGTCTATTTCAGTAGGAATTTGACAGTGTGTGGATGGAGCAGTATGTCAGAAAACTGTATGAGGTGGAACGCTACCATCGCAAGCTGGCGAAGATACTGGACGGCCAGTTTTCTGTTGAAAAGGAACAGGTGCAGGGAGAGATTGTCGCCCTGCAGGAGCAGCTGCAGGCGGTTCGCGGCCAGATCAGGGAACTCGGCTTTGTCGGGAGCGTGTCGAAGGAGTTTCTTGACCGTCATTCCGAACTCAAGGGAAGAATCGACGCACTCAAGCTGCAGAACGAGGCCTATCTGACGCTCCTTGATCTGCAGGACGCAAGGAAGAAGGCGGATAACATGCTTAAATCGGCGATAACAAGCATCCTTGTGGATATAGAGCATGACGTCAACGCGAAGATGAAGGAGTTCAATGATTCTTTTTACGCGGACGCCCGCAAGGCTCCGAGGCTGCATTTCAACAACTACAACAGCTACACGTTTGAAACACCGGACGACACAGGAACCGGGACGAACTACAAGGGCATGGTGCTGTACGACCTGGCTGTCCTCTACCTGACGGCGCTACCGGCTATCGCGCACGATTCTCTGATTCAGAAGAACATAAGCGACGGGGCCATCGACGGAATCATGAAGATCTACACGGGGACGGAAAAACAGGTGTTCATCGCCTTCGACAAGCAGGACTCCTACCGTGAGAGCACAAGAAAGATACTAGCGGACAATTCGGTGCTGAAACTCTCCGATGAAAATTCCGAGCTGTACGGGGAGTCATGGAACAAAGAGGAACGCGAATGAAAAGAAAAATGAGCTACAAGAAGCTGTGGAAACTGTTGATAGACAGGGATATGAAACGCACGGATCTCCGGAAGAACGCAGGCATCAGCTCGTCTTCCCTCGCCAAGCTCGGCAAGGACGAGAACGTTACGACCGACGTGCTCCTCCGGATATGTGATTCTCTGGATGTAGAACTGAATGAAATAGCGGAAACCGTGCCGTGCGAGGAGGCTTCTGCCGAAGTGAGAAGCGATGCGGGACGGAGCGGGACACGGTTGCGCCAGTGAAGCCAGACCGTCGGTCCTGTCAGGACTGCCGTCCTGCCCATGCCGTATGGGTACGGGAAACGAAGATTGTGAGGAAGAAGCATGGCAAAGGCGGATAAGCAGAGCAGCTACAATTTCATAGACCTTTTTGCAGGGGCGGGAGGCCTGTCCGAGGGGTTCATTCAGGCGGGCTTCCATCCGGTTGCGCATGTCGAGATGAACGAGTACGCTGCGAAGACGCTCGAAACCCGCAGCGCATACTACTACCTGAAGAACTCAGGCAACCTGGCACTATACGGGAAATACCTCTCTGGAGATATCAGCCGCGATGAGCTCATGAAGATGATTCCCGCCTCCGTGACAAAGACAGTCATCAACGAGACGCTGTCGGACGAAACGCTCCCCGCCGTTTTCAAGACCATCGACGGAATAATGGAGATACGCGGAATCAGGAAGATAGACGTGATTGTCGGCGGCCCGCCGTGTCAGGCATACTCCCTCGTCGGCAGAGCCCAGAGCAACCACATGGAGACTCCGATGGAGGACGACCCGCGCAACTACCTGTACAAGCTTTACGCGCGATTCCTCAAGAAATACCAGCCGCGTATGTTCGTGTTCGAGAATGTGACAGGCATCGAATCCGCACAGGGCGGCGCAATCTGGAAGAACCTGCAGAAATATCTCAAGCGGGTCGGATATAAGATTGAGTGCCGGGAGCAGAACGCGCATACATTCGGTGTGCTCCAGAACAGACGGAGGATGATCATCGTCGGTTGGCTCAAGGACAGCGGCCTAGCATATCCGGATTTCATCGAAAAGGAAGCGAATGCCGTGGTGAACGACCTGTTCACAGATCTCCCTGAACTTCATCCGGGGGAAAGCAACAACACCTACTCGAAGAAAAAGCCGAGCAGATACGTGATCAAAACCGGTATACGCACGAAGGACGATGTCCTGACCCTGCAGAACTGCCGGCCGAACATCGAGCGTGACATAAGGATATACGAGAGAGCCATAGAACTGTGGAACGACGGTCACAGGCGTCTCAACTACAACGACCTGCCCGAGGAGCTGAAGACGCACAAGAACCGCCATTCCTTCACCGACCGCTTCAAGGTCGTCGAGGGCGATGAACAATGCTGCCACACGATACTGGCTCATCTTTCCAAGGACGGCCACTACTTCATCCATCCGGACATCAGCCAGCATCGTTCCATCACTGTGCGGGAAGCGGCGCGCATACAGTCATTCCCCGACAGCTATTATTTCGAGGGACCACGCACGTCACAGTTCGTACAGATTGGGAACGCCGTGCCTCCTCTGATGGCAAGGGGCATCGCCGAGGGTATTTTTGCGCAGCTTCACGGGGAGGATGCCGATGGACAGCAGTGAAAACGGAAACCTGCTCCTCGAGCAGTATGGAAGATTCAAACGAATGGAACTGAAAAAGTCGCCGTTTCATTTCCTTCTTGCGTCCGAGTCCCACATCGATCCGAACCCTCACCAGATCAACGCATTCTGCGCCGCCATCGACGCGATGAAGACGGGCGGCATGGTGCTTGCCGACGAAGTAGGACTTGGAAAGACAATCGAGGCGGGCCTCGTCCTGCGCTACATGCTGGAATCCGGAGCGAAAAAGGTACTGATAGCGCTTCCCGTATCCCTCCGCAAGCAGTGGGAGCTGGAACTTGAGGATAAATTCGACCTGAGTTCTGTGATTCTGGACAGGCTCACGGTCGAGCATGACGCGAAGAACTGGCACAGGAAGCTCGCAGACAGACAAGGTGTCATGATTGTGATTACCTCCTATGACTACTCATCGAAACTGATGAAGCGGTTCCCGGATGTGAAATGGGACTTCCTCATCATCGATGAGGCCCACAATCTGCGCAACCTTAACAGCACAAAGCGTGCGAAGCGGCTGTACGCTCTTTCAGGTGGGATACCGAAGATTCTTCTGACAGCAACGCCGCTGCAGAACTCACTCATGGATCTGTACGGGCTGATTTCCTTCATCGATCCGAGGATCTTCGGATCTGAGCAGGTGTTCCGGCAACGATATATGAAGGATGAGGACTACGACGGCCTCAAGCGCGAACTCACGCCTGTGCTTTACAGGACCCTGCGAAAAGACGTGGTGGACTACATGCATTTCGTGAAGAGGATCTGCAGAACTGTTGACTTTAAACTGTCGCCTGATGAGATCGAACTATATGAACGGGTCAACCTGTTCCTCAAGGGGGATGCCCTTTACTCCATACCGGCTTCCAACCGTGGGCTGATTATCCTCGTCATCCGCAAGCTCATGGCCTCATCCAGCTTCGCCTTGGTCGAGACCTTCGAAGTGCTGAAGAAGCGGCTCGAGAAACTGTATGAGGGCACGAGGTCGGCTGATGCGCAGGAGGGATTTGACCTGTTCTGGAGCTTTGTCGAGGACGAGATTGATGAATCCGGCTTTGAGGAAACCGAGGACGAGGACACTGCCGCGCAGAAGACATACATCCAGGCGGAACTGGACAAGGTCAATGCCATCATTGATGTTGCAAAGCGTATAAAGACGAATTCCAAGGTGACCGCGCTGAAACAGGCGCTTGAGATCGGGTTCTCATACCAGAGGGATAACGGCATAGCTCAGAAGGCTGTCGTGTTCACCGAGTCAAAGCGGACGCAGAAATACATTGCCGCGGAGCTCAGAAAATCCGGATACAGCGAGGATAATATCCTTCTGTTCAATGGAGACTTCGATGACACGATGACAAAGGAAATCTACCGGGCATGGCAGGTGAAGAACTTCGGGAACGCGAACTATGGCAGGAGCGTCGAATACAAGCACGCCATCGTCGACTATTTCAAGGAGCATGCGAAGATATTGATCTGCACGGACGCCGGCTCGGAAGGCCTGAACCTCCAGTTCTGCAACACGGTCATTAACTACGACCTGCCCTGGAACCCGATGAAGATCGAGCAGCGGATCGGTCGCTGCCACCGCTACGGGCAGCAGAACGACGTGGTCGCCATCAACCTGCTGAATACGCAGAACGAGGCCGACAAGCGCGTCTACGAGATACTGTCGAAGAAGTTCGAACTGTTCGAGGGCGTGTTCGGCGCTTCCGACATCGTACTCGGCGCACTGGAATCCGGTACGAGCTTTGAGAAAATGGTGCTTGACATCTACCAGTCCTGCAACACGACCACTGAATTCAGAAAGGCGTTCGACAAGCTGGACAGGAAGCTGAACGCGAAACGCGACAAAAACGCGCGCAAGCTCCGTTCCATCCTGATTACGGAAAGCAGCGGCGCGAAGAAACAGGCACTCAAAGGCACAAGGAAGGATATAGACCACTACCTTCAGGAAGTCGACTACTGGGACAAGGTTGCCGAGCCGGAGGTATTCAGCGATATTCAGTACTGGAAGGTCGACGACTGGGGTGAGCAAACCATCGGCGCACACGGATATCTGTTTCTCGGCGCAATGTGCAATAATGCCGATATCCTGTTCCCCGTGCTGCTTCTCTGTGATCAGGAAGGAAAATACGTCGATTTCGAGGAGGACGACCTTGTGCCGGAACTCGAAAAAATCGACGATTCAACAGTACGATACTTCAAACCGACCGACGATGAAAACACAATGTTCAGGAAAACCTACGGGAATCTCGTCACCGAAATGCTTGACGAACTCGACAGACAGACGGAACCCGTCAGGGAATATAACAGGCGAAAGATTGAGAACTGGATACGCATCCAGAACGAGCAACTCGTCGTGCAGTACCAGGAAATGAACGCAGAAATTGAGGGACTCCGTAAAGAGGAGAAGGCCTCGAATAATTTCTATGAAAAGATAGATATCAGGAAAAAGGCGGACCAGAAACAGAAGAAGCTCGAGTTGTTCCAGGCTTCCTTCCATGAGCGAGGCAGTCGCTTCAGAGCAGAAGGCGAGAGGGAAATTGCCGAGTTCAACAGAAGCCTCGAGATTGACAATCCCGTCCTTCTGATCAGTGTTGTACTGAAGTTTTAGGAGATACAGATATGCAGAAAAAAGGAAAACTCGAGTTGACATGGGTCGGCAAGTATGACGAGGAGAAGCCGGTTGAACCGCGTATTCTCCTGGAGGATACGGAGAAATCCTACGGCGACCCTGACAGCGAGAACATGCTGATCCACGGCGACAACCTGATTGCGCTCCAGGCGCTGCAGCAGGATTTTGTCGGGAAGATCAAGTGCATTTACATCGATCCGCCGTACAACACGGGAAGCGCATTTGAATATTATGACGATGATGTAGAGCACAGTATATGGCTTTCATTAATGAGAAAAAGACTCCTGCTGCTGCATAGTCTGTTGGAAGATGATGGATTTCTCTGCTGCCATATTGATGACTCTGAAAGTCATTATTTGAAGGTGGTGCTCGACGAGATTTTTGGAAGGTCGAACTATCTCACGAGCCTTTATATCCGTGTTCGTTATCCAGATAAGACGTTAAAGTCCGATATGGATTTCCATAAAGAAATTGAGCAAGTGCTCGTATATCGGAAGTCTTCTGAGGCAACTCCTAATTTTGATTATGACGAGGTTGGGTACGACAAGTTCATCTATGCAATAGAAGAACTTGGTACAGGAAAAGAAATCACCTTAGGCGGGAAGAAGGTTACGGTTTTCGAGAAAAACGAGTACAAGATAATAAAAAAAACCCGATGGCGATGAATATGGCTTAAAAGAAATATGGGCTACAGGTACGATTTTAGACGGTAATTCGTCTGGTAGGTTTTTCAGAGATTATCTCAACGGTCGTTATGAAGAAGATGGCTATGGGGTTCTTTATAAAGTCTATGGAATTGGCGATGACCGATATGACTATCGTTACTTTACAGGGCCCAAAAGGCAAGGGGCAACGAAGGGAAAATATTATCAAGGTGTGCCGATAGATAAATTAGAGGCTGAAAAGATTGAGCGAAAAAACCAATAGGTGGTTTTTACGACTTGGCAGGGAGCTTTGGAAATTGCAGACATGAAGGAGGCGTCGAATTTAGAAGCGGAAAAAAGCCAGAAGCGCTAATTGAAATGATCATTCGTTACTTCTCTAACAGAAATGATTGGGTGCTTGATTCATTCTTAGGGAGCGGTTCTACTACTGCAACAGCGCATAAAATGAATCGTCGATGGATAGGAATTGAGATGGGTGATCATGCATACACTCTTTGCAAGGTTCGCATGGATAATGTCATAAACGGAGATAAGACCGGTATCTCACAGAAGGTTAACTGGCGGGGTGGCGGCGGATACCACTTCTATGAGCTTGCACCGAGCCTGCTCGTGAAGAACGACAAACTGCCAATCTACCAGATTAACCCGACCTACACTTTCAACATGCTGTGCGAGGCGATTTGCAAGATCGAGGGATTCAAGTACAAGCCGCAGGACGTCTTCCATGGGCATTCCTCGGAGAAGCGGTTCATCCATGTGACGACGGAGTTCGTGAATGCGGAATACGTTCGCTCCCTGTCACAGCACCTGGATGAGGGACAGTCTCTCCTGATTTACGCGACGAAGATCCAGTCGGACATGATGCTGCCGGACAACATTGAAGTGAAGAAGATTCCGAAGGATCTCCTGGACAAGTGCAATTTTGAAAGTGAGGTGCGGTAAATGTCAGGAACGGTATCGAAAATCAAATACGCGATGAGCCTGAGAACGCCGCAGGAAGAGGCTCTGTCCTATCTTGACGCCATCAGCACCCACTGCGACTACAAGCGCGATGACAAGGAAACCATTGAGGCGGCGGCATCTGAATACAGCGAGAACAACAGGAAGGTCAGGACGAAGTTTGACTTCCCGTCTTTCGGCTACAACATGGCAACCGGCATCGGCAAGACGCGCCTGATGGGAGCCTGCATCTACTATCTGTATAAGACAAAGGGATACAAGCATTTCTTCATCCTCGCGCCGGGAAACACCATCTATGACAAGCTGCGCAATGAATCCAACCCTGCGTACCCGAAGTACATCTTCAAGGGGCTGGAAGCTGAGATGGGCAGACCGAGGGTATGGGACAGCGAGAACTACGACCAGTACCCTGTGAAGTACGAGCAGGGCTCTCTCTTTGTTGATCAGATGTCAGAGATTCAGCTTTTCATCTTCAACATCGGGAAAATTTTCAACAGTAAGACCGACACGCAGTTCAACTTCCACAAATTCAAGGAGACACTCGGTGCTTCCTTTGCGGACGTGCTGGCACAGTTCGACGACCTCGTCATCTGCATGGACGAGGCACACCATTACTACGCCCCAGCCTCCATGAAAGCCATCAATTACCTGAAACCCATTTTGGGACTGGAATTCACGGCCACGCCGAAATCTCCTTCAAACGTCATCTACTCCTATGACGTGGCACGTGGAGCAGCCGAAGGATATCTCAAGATTCCGGTCGTCATGGGACGCTCCAACATTGCCGGGTACAGCCAGGACGATATTGAGGAGATGAAGATCCGTGACGGACTCACACTGCACGAGCATCGGAAGACCGTCCTACGGGAATACTGCACCAACAATGAACTCGACTATGTGAAACCGATCGTACTTATAGCCTGCAAGGACACGGATCATGCGAAGAAAATCCGCGCCCTGATAGACAGCGATGATTTCATGAATGGAAAGTACAAGGGTAAGGTCATCGAGATCCATTCCAAACAGACTGGCGAGGAATCCGAGGAGAACGTCCGCCTGCTTCTCTCCATCGAGAGCGTGGCGAACCCGATAGAAATCGTGCTGCATGTCTACAAGCTCAAGGAAGGCTGGGATGTGAACAACCTGTTCACCATCATCCCGCTGAACGCCGCAAAAAGCGATATCCTTGCCATGCAGACCATCGGACGCGGGCTGCGTCTGCCATTCGGTGAACAGACCGGCAACGAGGATCTGGACACGCTTGATATTGTGGCGCACGACCATTACCGTGAGCTCGTCGACGAAATCAGAAGCAGCGACATCTTTCGCTACCGTGACCTGGACAAGACCGGAGTCGAGGACTCGGAATCCGTGGATGTATCGAGCACCTTTGAGGACGGGCAACTCTCGTTCATGGACGAGGCGATCACGTCAACGGGACTCAAGTCATTCGACCAGATGCGGAACCCGCAGACACAGCTTGAAATCTACGAGGCATACGTGAAGAACTTCATGGCATCGCAGAAGAAGAACAGAAAGTCGGATAATCCCAATCAGCTGAGTCTTTTTGACATAGCTCCGGAAGTCATGCAGACCGGGGAAACTCCCGGACCACAGAGCACCGGTACTGACACTGTCTCGACGACACCGGATACGCAGAGCGGAAAACGCCCGATGTCGCAAGAGGAGTTCGCGAAAACGGTCACGGAATACTCGGCAAAAGCCATATCCGTACCAAAAATTCTCGTGCAGACAACTTCCGAGGTGAAGTTCAACCACTTTGAAGTGAAACGCACCATACAGGACTTTGAGATAGCCACAGCAAAGATCGAGCGTTTCGACGCAATCAACCAGCATCTGCTGACAGTAGTAGACGCACAGGCACTCGAAGTCGAGGATGCCCGGAACACGCTGGCATGCATGCTGCTCGACTCCATCAGTGAGCTTTCCTACGATGATGCCGACTTCATCATCGATGTTGTGGAGCAGTACCTCAGCCAGATACCAGGCGACGAGGAGGAAAAGAAGAAAATCGTCCGCCGTTACGCCGGACTGATCGTGAACGATATAAAAAACAGATTTACACACACATGGACAGAAAGACGCAGGATATCCATATAGTCCAGAAGGATCTCATCGTCTTTCGCAAGTTCGTGAAGAACGTGAAGAAAAACGGACAAGTACGCTACGACAAGCCTTTCACTGACAGGAGCAACATCAAGAAGTACCTGTTCACCGGATATAAGAAGTCCTATTATCCGGCAAATGCCTTCGACAGCGATACGGAGCGACAGTTCTCTGTCATTCTTGAGGAAGATCCCGACGTGATCCGCTGGATCAAGCCTCCACTGAATCAGCTCGGCCTTTTCTGGAAAGCCGGACAGCAGTACAACCCTGACTTTCTCGTTGAGACGACAACCGGAAAATACATGGTCGAGGTGAAAGCTCTGAACGAAGTGAACAATGAGGAGGTCGTCTCCAAGGCGCGCGAAGGAATTCGCTGGTGCACCTTTGCCTCGACAACCGATCCGGATCACAAGACCTGGGAATACCGGCTGATATCCGATGACAACATCCATCCAGGAAACACCTGCAAATATACGCTTGGAACGGCGCATCCCGTAAAGGAGGAGGATTAATGGACGACAGATTCAAATATGCCGAAGTGCGACAGAAAATCATAGATGCGATCAGAACCGACCTGATTGGTCCGCTTTCTCCGGAAGAAGTGTTGGACGAGAACCCTCGCTTCGCCTACCTTGTCGGAATGCTCGAGCCGCAGCGTGATGAGAATGCACCGGACGAGAACGAACAGGAAATCGATACGGATATCGACTATGGCAAGGACGAGGACTTCACCGCAGGTGAGGATGATGACAACGAGCCCGTTTCTACCACAAAGTTCCAGCTTCCGTCATCCCTCGGCATCAGTTTTTATGTGGAAAGCAGTCTCGACCGCATCTGCCTCGATGTGAGCTGGGGCGACTATGTCAGTTCGATCGAAAAGGTTATAGGAAAAGACGAAAAGGAACACAACCGCACGGTTTACAGGCGAGTTCCCGAAAGCGAAACCGTACGGGTGAAGTTCAGTGATTTCAGGCGCACAAAGGATTACCAGCTTGCGCAGGATTCAAACATACACGTTCACGTCTCACGGATTCCTCTGAAAGATGGATATTCCCTTGTCACCGTCTATGTTGTGAACAAGCGGAGCAATCCCTCAAGTGACATCGAAGGCCTGATGTTTCAGGTCGGAATCAAGGCCCATGCCGAGGATGGCTCTGCGGTCTTCATCGCGGAACACATCTGCAGACATGTTCTTGCGACTGACGAGTTCTATTTCGAGCAGCGACCGATCATGGGACGTGGCAGAGGTTGTGCCGCCGTATGGGGTAAGACCGGGAACGGCCGTACGGACTATGTGGAATCCGCATTTATCCCGGAATACGAGTATCCAGGCGTCAGTGCCGCTCTCAAAGGATTCTCACCCACATACTTTTCAACATGGCAGATGGCGGCAAAGGGCAGGAAATCAGAAACCATACTGAAGCTGAACACGCTCGCCGATTCATATGAAAAGTGGATTGACGACACGCTCGCAGGAAGCTTTCGGATGAATGATCCGAGGTTCGCGGAGAGTATCGGGAATACCGTCATCGGACACTGTCGGGACGCATTGCGAAGAATACGGGAAGGCATTCAGCTCATCGAGACGGACGACATCGCATTCGAGGCGTTCAGTTTCATGAACAGCGTCATCTTTATGCAGAACAGCATAAAGAACTATTCGAAGAAGCACGGTAAGGGCATTGAATGCAATTTCAAGGATTTTGTTAATCCTAAGAATCCAAAGAATGAATTCGCCTGGAGGCCATTCCAGATAGCCTTTATCCTGATGAATCTGAAGGGAATCGTCCATCCGGAAGATCCGGAGCGGGACGTCGTCGACCTGCTTTACTTCCCGACCGGCGGTGGAAAGACGGAGGCCTATCTCGGACTCATGGCCTTTACCATCGCCAACAGACGCCTTCGTGCCTCCGAATCTGACAAATATAACCGTGACGGCGGGGTGACCATCATCCTCCGGTACACACTTCGTCTTCTGACAACGCAGCAGCGCGACCGTATCACAAAGATGGTTGTTGCTGCGGAGAACGTCAGACGAGATCCGAGAAATTATCCTCGGTACGGAACAGAACCAATCAGCATCGGTTTCTGGGTCGGAGGCAGTGTGACTCCGAACAGATTTGATGATCTGAAAGAAAATCCGGAAAGACCTTACCAGGCAGGAAATCAGAAGAACCTGCTTTATAAGCAGCTTCTTACCTGTCCGTTCTGCGGAAAACCGCTTACAAAGGAAGAGTTTTATATTGACTCGGACAGAAAGTCCGTGGAAATCTACTGTTCGGACGAACACTGCATGTTCTATAAATATGCAAAGACCGGGGAACGCATCCCGATTCCGGTATATCTGGTGGACGAGGAAATCTACGCTAAATGCCCGACTATCATCCTGTCAACAGTCGACAAGTTCGCGAGACTGCCGTGGGACGTGAGCACGAACGCTCTGTTCGGAAGAATTGATCGCAAGTGCAGCCGTGACGGATATGTTGCGATTGGTGCAAAACAACATCCGAAACACAGGAGGGCATCCGGTCTTCCTGCTGCAGAGATTACGCAGGTGAAGCCGTTTCTCCCGCCGGAGCTTATTATTCAGGATGAGCTTCATCTGATCACAGGGCCTCTTGGGACCGTCTATGGTGCGTATGAGACCATCATCGAGGACATGTGCACGCATGATGGAATCAAACCGAAGTACGTGGTCTCCACGGCCACAATCAAGAATGCGGACAACCAGGCGAAGTGCCTGTATGCCAGAAAGACAACGAAGCAGTTCCCGCCGAACGGCTTTGAGATCGGCGACAGCTTCTTCATACGCGAGATTCCGGTTGAGGAAGACCCGTTCAGAAAGTATGTCGGAATCTGTGCTCCCGGGCAGTCTGTGAAAACAGCCTTGCTGAGAACTTATGCCATTATTCTGCAAGCGGTCTATACATATTCCCTGCAGGATGAATACAAGGATGTCATCGATCCGTACTACACCCTGATCGGATATTTCAACAGCATACGTGAACTCGGTGGTGCGGTACGCCTTCTGCAGGATGATATTCCCGACAGAATAAAGCGCATTCGGAAGAGATACCATCTCGAAAAGCGCAGATATCTGAATAAGAACGATGAGATAACATCGCGTATGTCGTCTTGGAAAATACCGGAAAAACTCAACCAGCTTGAGCTGCCCTATACCGCAAAGAACCATATGGACACGGCAGTTGCAACGAATATGATTGCGGTCGGCATGGATGTGGATCGTCTTGGTCTTATGGTCGTGTCGGGTCAGCCAAAACAGAACTCCGAATACATCCAGGCGACAAGCCGTATCGGGCGTGCTCATCCGGGTCTTGTCGTGACGCTGTACAACGCATATCGGCCGCGCGACTTGTCTCATTACGAGAATTTCACCGGATACCACGCACAGCTCTACAGATTCGTGGAAGGAACAACGGCCACTCCGTTCTCTGCAAGGGCACGCGACCGTGTTCTGCATGCACTTGTCATTTCTGCGATAAGGCTTCTGTACCCGGAAATGGCTGATAACAAGGATGCTGTGGCAATAAATTCTCTGTCACAGAATCAGATCGATGCAGTGAAGGAAATGATTCTTGAACGGGTAAAGATCGTCAAGCCTTCTGCAAGAGCTGATGCGAGCGAAGAGATTGACAAATTCATCGACGAATGGAAGTTGTTGGCATCACAGGACAAGCCTCTTCGTTATTACGTTGTGGGAACGGAAAAGTACAACAGGCTTATGAACGGATATGAGCAGCCTCATATCGAGAATGAGAAGCCCACCCTGCGGTCAATGCGTGACGTGGAAAGCGCTGCAAATATGTACTATTACACGGAGGAATGATATGGCCGGATACGACAATAACAAACTTGGCGAGCTGCGCCCGAATCAAATCATCACGACTTTTGGACCGGGGGCAGTCGTGGATGCAGTGAAAGACTCTGTGACCATTCTGGATATCTCGTACTGGAAGGACAAGGGAAAGAAAATCATAGACGGACGGCTTGCGTCCTATCTGAATGTGGATGCCTTCTATATGCCGAGGACATCCTTTGCTCATGACATACCGGTTGTGACTTTTCCTTACTGGCATGTCTGCTCAAAGTGCGGGAGGCTTTTTGATGCAAGAGGGATCATCAACGATGATCTTGACAAGTATCTGAAGTTTAGCGTTAACTGTCCTGACTGCCACTGGCGTGCTTATCCTGCCCGTTTCATCACAATTTGCGAAAACGGACACATGTCTGATTTCCCCTGGAGAGGGTGGGTTCATCGCGGAGATACAGACTGCAAAGGGGGAATGAGGATGTACTCAACAGGAAACACATCCACGCTGTCAGATATGTGGGTGGAGTGCTCCTGCGGTGCGAGAAGAAGCATGAGCGGAGCCACGCAGGCCCGGAACTTCGAGGAACTGTCGTGCAGCGGCATGCATCCGTTCAGACCACACACCAGACGTGAACACTGCGAGAAACCGGTCATTCCGTCTCAGCGCGGTGCATCGAATGTGTATTTTGCCGTGACGAGAAGCGCCATTTCTATTCCGCCATGGATCAATCCCCTGTACAACCTGATAGATGAGCATCTTCGCGATATCGAACAGGCGAAAAAGATGGCCGTGAGATTCGGACGCAGCGAAGAAGAAGGCCTTCAACAGATTTATGAAGAATATTTTTCTGATTATGCACGTGATGAATTCGATGCTGCCTATGAGCGGCGCATGAAAAACATCAAGGAATTCACTGAAATCAAGCGGATGGAATATGAGGCCATCACGCATCACAATGATCCGACCTATCAGTCCAACAAGAAGCATTTCAAAGCAGAGGAAGATGCTCTTCCCGAATACTTCAAGCACTACTTCAAGCGGATCATCCGCATAACAAGACTGCGCGAGGTGCGAGTGCTTCTTGGCTTCACACGGGTTGACGCTCCTGATCCGGATGCGGATGAACAGCCGAATATCGTCTACCTGACAAAAGGCAGGGATGAACGATGGCTTCCTGCAGTGGAGGTAAACGGCGAAGGAATCTTCATCGAATTCAACAAGCAGACGCTTGCAAAGTGGCTGACCGAGCCGAAGACCAGAGAAATTTCAGAGAAATATGCCGCCTCCTACAGGGAGTACTGTGAGTCAAAGGGATGGACGATAAAGGCGGGTCGCAACGCCGTCTATGTCCTCATGCATACCTTCTCCCATCTTCTCATCAAGCAGATGGCCATGTCGTCGGGATACTCCTCTTCAGCAATAAGGGAGAGAATATACTTCGACGACAAGATGGCAGGCGTTCTGCTCTATACAGGAAGCTCCGACAAGGAAGGCTCTCTCGGAGGTCTCGTGGAACTCGGTACGGCAGAACAGATGACAAGCCTCATGAGGGAAGCGTTCCAGGAGGCACTTGTATGCACGAACGATCCGGAATGCATGAACACGCTCCCGGCCGGGAAGAACTCAAACGGAGCCGCATGCCATTCGTGCTGCATGATTTCAGAAACCGCATGCGAGAACGGGAATCGAATGCTTGACCGGGGGCTCGTGGTTCCTCTTTCGGGACGCGAAGAGACATCGTATTTCAGAGAGCTGGTGAATGAGCTGTGTCAGGTGGAGATTTAAAACAAGAAATACTTCTGAATACTGTAAGGGCAGATGCTGCCAATGGCACCGATAATGCCACAGACATCCTGCGCAGACGATATCCGGGATTGTCTCCGACGGATTACGTGGAATTAGCCGGGACAATCCGGTCTGCCATGACCATGAAAAGAAATGATAAAGTCTCGTTGGTCGTGACAGCCCCGCCATCGTTCAGAATCAATGCAAAGCCTACGATGACCGTTGTGCGGTCAATGATCGAGGGATCGAAAAGAAACATCCTGATAACCGGATACTCGCTTTCCTCATACTTTTCAGAACTGACGGACACCATTATCGATAAAAGCCAGAAAGGCGTGTTCGTCAAGTTCTTCATTAATAACATTGAGAAGCAGCCGGATGCAGACAAACTGCTCAGATACAGGGGCCATTTTCTCAAACTATACGACTACAGCAACAAGGACGACAAGATGGCTGCATTGCATGCCAAGGTCATCTCCGTGGATATGAGTAAGACGCTGATAACGTCGGCAAATCTGTCATATCATGGTCAGCAGGGCAACATCGAACTCGGGGCACTGATTGAATCGGAAAACACGGCGAAGCAGCTTGACGAAGTGATGACACAGCTTATCTTCAAGAAGATATTCAGGGAAGCGTGACATACGGAGGTGATGCCGGTGTCAGACGTTTTGACGAAGGAACAGTGGCATTTCAATATGTCGCATATACGAGGAAAGGACACCAGGCCGGAGGAAACCGTCAGAAAGTATCTGTTCTCGAAAGGATGCAGGTATCGCAAGAATGACAGCAGATATCCCGGCAAACCGGATCTCGTTCTTCCGAAATACCATACGGTGATTTTCGTGCACGGCTGCTTCTGGCACCGTCATCCGGGATGCAGATATGCAACTACACCGTCCACAAACCGTGAATTCTGACAGAGGAAATTCGACCGGAATACATCCAAGAGACAGGGATGTACAGAATCAGCTGAAAGCTGACGGATGGAACGTGATAGTCGTATGGGAATGCGAACTTTCCAGAAAGGCTGACCGCGAGGAACGGCTACGAAGGCTTGAACGGGAAATCAGAGAATCAGGAGGAAAAGCAATGAGCAACTACGTTAAAAAGGATAGTGTCAGATTACTGCGTGCTTGACACGGAGATCACAGGTCTTTCCGCCTATTATGACGAGGTGATTGAGATTGGAATTCTGAAGGTGCGCAGTGGAGATGTGACCGACAGGTATGAACAGCTGATCAGACCGAAGTATGAAATAGACGGATTCATCACCAGCCTGACTGGCATCACAAACGAAATGGTGGCGGACAAGCCGCCTATCGAAGATGTGAAGGGAGATGTCCTCGCGTTTTTGGAAAACGACATCATCGTCGGTCATAACACGTCCTTTGATGTCCGATTCCTCGCCGCGGGATTCCAAGAGAACATCAATAACGAGTACATGGATACGATGCAGTTTGCCAGAAAACTGTATCCTGATTTGCCTCATCACCGGCTTTCAGATTTGTCCGAGTATCTGAATCTGACGAACAATGAACATCGAGCCATCGCGGACTGTGTCACAACGATGGAGCTGTATGAGGCGATGAAAACCGAAATGGCTCAGAAAGGACTGGGCATCAGAGACCTGTGGCGGTGTATGTGATCGAATAAAGGTGTTCGGCGTCGGCACTTGTTTCTGTACACCGTGAGCGTTCAATTTGGACATTGCCGGCGGTGACGGTGCCGGTGGAATAAGAACACCGGCACCGTCTGGTTCCTTGATAGATTCCCGAGTGCCTGTCAACCAACTGATGTTCTCGGGAGGAAAGGAAATGACGACACCGGTGTGTGTCCGACAGCGTATCAGGCAGCTCGACCGCCAAGGCCTGAGCCACAAGGAGATATCACGAAGGCTTGGCGTATCGCGCACGACCGTGGTCAAGTACGCCGACCGCAGCGATTATTCACCCAAATCGTCAGACGGCGCCCGCGCGGGCAGCTCGCTGGTCGACGACGGGTACGCGGCCATCGTGGATGGCTGGCTGACCGCTGGATTGGCAACAGCGTGTTGGACGGTTTCTTAGAGGACGAGTCCCTGTTCGGTGAATTCCTTCGGGCTCCGGTATCCGAGGGTGGAGTGGAGCCGCTGGTTGTCGGACCACCACACGTAGTCGTCGGGGTCATGCCTCAGCTGCTCGATCGTGGTGTAGTGGTTCCGGTACACGAGCTCCTTCTTCAACGGCCTGTTCGTCGATTCGACCACGGCGTTGTCGTAGGGGTTGCCCTTGTGTGACAGCGATTTTTTGATGTCGAACACGTCGAGCACCGCGGCGGGCGTCACCTCGCCCCTCGCGTTCCTGCGTCCCGCGCCGGTGGCGTTGTCCATGACGATCACTGGCGGGACTCCGCCGATGTGTTCGAACACCTCGACCAGCCCGTGGCACAGGCATTCCGCGTTCTCCCCGGGCAGGCTCGTCACATACCGCATGTTCGAATGGGGGAACGTGACGACCAGGCAGTGGTCGTCCACGAGCTCGCCGGCGATGCGGGCCTTCGCCACACCGAAATCGATCTGCGCGACGCCGGGCGCCCAGACGAGCTCGCCGTACCCGTCGGAACCGCTCCGGTTCGCCTCGCGCCAGCGTCTCACGTACCTCAGCGTCGTCGTGTACTCGCCGTCGTAGCCGGTCTCCGCGCGGAGCCTGTCGTGCACGCGTTTGGCGGTATGGCGCTGCTTGCGCGGCAGCATGCGGTCGGCCTCGAGCCATCCGTCGACCAATGCCGCGTACGGGTCGATCTTGGAGCCCCGGCGCCTGTCCATGGGCGGTTTCGGGGTCATGTCGTCCATATCAGCGTATTTCGCGACCGTGGCGCGGTCCACGTTCAGTCTCCTCGCGATCTCCGACCTGGACACTCCCTGACGGTCCAGTCTCCTGATATCTTGCTGTTTGGGCATCGGTATCGCCATCGTCCTTTCCTTCCCGAGCGCCGCCGGCTGCAACCGGTGGATTCGTTTTTTGGTTACGTCTCGGGAATATACAGGCACGGCGGACCGGTGCCTGTTCTCGTCCGGGCGGTCATATGGTGCAGTTCCTGCTGGAAACCGGCAGCCCATACTGCGGAAAAATAGTGCAGAAATTGCTTAAGAAAAATTGAAGCAAAACACCTGACCCAGTTGCGGACCGCGCCGAGCCGTTCGGCGGCCCGCTTCCGCGCATGCCGCCCGGCACCGGTTCGATCGCCTTGGTCCCGTCTCCAGCGGGATGATGGGTTTCGCCATATGGCCGGCATACCCAGGATCCTTTGCCAGCCAGCGTTCCAGGCACTACCGCCTGGTCGGATAACCCAAATGCCTCACCACCTGGGCCGTGGTCATCGGCGTGGCGGAATACAAGTCCACCGCGCGCCGTCGTTCCTCGGGACCGAACATACGATAATCCTTTCGTTCAGTCTCCAAGAAAACGTCCGCAGCCCCATATCAGTACTTTGTGGACGCCGAGTGTCTTCCCGATTTGCTTATATGCCAATTGGAGTAACGCCCTACTTCGTTTTCGACAAAACTGCGCGGGCATTCAAGGTTTTGACCTCAATTTAGGGATGGGGACATTTATGGTCGATGTGCTATTCGCGCAGTCGAATTCCTGATTACCAAATTTAGCGGCAACTGTACATGACGGCATTCTCCCGAAGATGCTATCAGATTAAAAGCGCTGAGGGCGATCTCATCTATGGGCTGCTGCAAGGTGGTCAGACTAGGCTTGAGCCATTGGCTGACATGTATTCCATCGCACCCCACGACTGAAAGATCGTCGGGGATTTTCAGACCATATTGTTCTGCCGCAGCCATCAGACCAGCTGCAGCAATATCTGATCCGCAAAATATCGCCGATGGACGCGGTTTGCTTTCTATGAGGTAGGGGAATATACTGCTGCCAAATTCCTCGCTATACGGACCCGAAAATACAATATTCTCATTAGTTGGAATGTCCATTGCTGCTAAAGCCGCGCTATAGCCTCGAAGGCGTTCCTTTGACGTACTTAGTGATTGCGGGCCGATAGATAAGCGATGTGTCGATGGCCGAGCATTAGCAAGTAGTGCACCGCCTGATAAGCACCCGAATAATTATCTACAGTGATGCTGTCCGTCATATCCAAGGAGGAACCATTAAGGTGCTCATCCAAAAGAACAATATGGATTCCAGACGCTTGGGACTGCGAAAGAGCTGGATTAGTGCTATTCAGCCCCGCATAGAGCAGGTTACCGTAATACTGGCTTTCAGTGATGTGGCGTACTAGACCCTCTTCTATCTTGGGGTTCCCTTGCGAAACTTTAATATCGACTTGGTATCCAGCGGAGATGCCTGTCTGACTGATGCTCTGCGCAAGCTCGCTGTAAAACGGGTTTTGCAGGGAAGGGATAATCAATGCGACGGCATCGTCCTGCCGCGATGTATTGCTTCTGGTGGAGTAGTCACTTTTCGAAGCGGCATGTTGATTTTCTCCGCGACGGCCGGAGTCACGTTTAGCGTTCCGCGTAAATAACGGGAAACAGTAGAAACGGACACTCCGGCTTCCTTGGCTATCTGGGTGATGGACACCTAGTACTCCTATGCTGCGCTGGTCTATGTTATTGGCTCATCCATTTTGCGCAAAAAGTCTCGACAAGTATATCTTTTTGCGCAAAAAAAATGTGTTACTTGACGTTAACATGGCATTAATTGGTAAAGAGTTACATTATTTATACAACGCAAAAATTTGCGCAACAATTGTAAAAGTGTTATTGTGTAGTCAGTGGTTGTACCGAAGATGCCACTGCCAAACAAAGGAGTTATATATGGCTAACGTATTATTGGCTGGCGAGTCGTGGATTTCCACGACCGTGGAGTATAAGGGTTTCGATTCCTTCTCAAATACAAAGCTTGAGATCGGATGTGAGAAGTTCCTTGAGTCCCTTACCGATATGGGGCACCATGTGACACATCTGCTTGCACATGATGTTCCGGAACGCTTTCCGTGGTCCAGAGACGAGCTCAATGAATATGATGTCGTGATTCTTTCAGACATTGGAGCCAACTCACTTTTGCTTCCCGCATCAGTGTTCTATGACGGTCGTTGTGTCGCCAATAGATTGGACGTCCTTGCCGAATGGGTAAAAGAAGGACATGGGCTCATGATGGCTGGGGGATATCTCTCTTTTGGTGGTTTCGAAGGGAAAGCCCATTATCATGGGACGGCCGTTGAGAGGGCCCTTCCCGTTGATATCAAACCCTATGACGATCGGGTGGAAATGCCGCAGGGGGTCTGTGCGGAAATCCTGCAAAATCATCCCGCCATTGGAGATCTAGAGAATTACATGACAGATAGACGGACCCCACCGATACTCGGCTATCAGCAAATGGCTCCTAAATCTAATGCGTCTGTACTAATGCAAGTTAACAGCGACCCACTGCTAGTGATCGGCCAATACGGCATGGGACGCAGCGCGGCATACACATCAGATATCTCACCCCATTGGGCATCCGAGGAATTCATGAACTGGAATGGCTACAGTCAACTGTTCGGTAATCTAACACGTTGGCTAGCCGGCGAAAACAACTGATACAAGACCCGCTTTCGGTCGTTCCTCCAATCGTAGATGCTCTGCCGAAATTCACTTGACATAGGCAGAGGTACGACTGTCCTAGATCTATTGATAAAGGAAAAGAAATATAATGAAGATCGCAAAGAAATATGTAATTCCGCTGCTATTCATCGCTACCGTTCTTGCTGGTATGCTCTCGCCGATGCAATCGGCGGTGAACGGTCAGGTTGGCAAGGAATTGGGAGACGGTAATGCATCCGCAGTAGTGTCGTTCGGGTCCGGCCTGGTCGTCATGGCAGTCATCATCCTATCCAGAAAGAGCACAAGGCAGCAGTTCGTTTCAATCCCGTCGCGGATGCGAGCCGGCAGGATTCCGTGGTGGAGCTGGTTGGCTGGTTTATGCGGCGCCATGGTGGTATTCTCCGAAGGTGCGTCGGCATCGGTACTTGGTGTTGCCACTTTCCAGACCACATTGATTTCCGGTATGGTCATTTCCGGACTTCTGTGCGATAGATTCGGCATTGGCGTGGAGATAAAACAACCTTTTAACGTCCCTCGAGTGCTGGGTGCTATTCTTGCTGTCGCAGCGACGGTACTTGTGGTACTGCCTAACTGGCAGGCTCCTTCGGTAATCGGTCTTGCCGTCCTACCGTTCCTAGCCGGACTGCTGGCAGGATGGCAGCCAGCCGGTAATTCTGCGGTAGCCCGAGAGACAGGGTCGATGCTCGTCTCGATTACATGGAACTTCATCGTCGGTTTCACGGTTCTCGCCCTAGCGCTGCTTATACGTGTGCTTATCGGCGCCACTTCTTTCCATCTTCCACATACTTGGTGGATGTATCTCGGTGGCCCGCTTGGTTTGCTGTCCATCGCCCTGATGGGCCTGCTGGTGCGTGGACTTGGCCTATTGCTTCTAGGACTGGCCTCAACAGCAGGTCAGCTAATTGGTTCTGTGCTTATCGATTGGCTGGTTCCGGCTCTTGGCGCGCAAGTCTATCTGGTAACGGTGCTTGGCGCATTCGTCGCATTGGTGGGTGCGGTCATTGCTGCGATCCCATCGGCTAAAAACGAATCCGACGCGGCGGCGTCACAGTCCATTGCGTAGGAACGCCCAATGGTCCGCGACACTGGAATGTAGTTCCATCGCGGCTGCAGGATGTATTTCGCTTCAATCGAAAGGTTTATCATGTGCACGGGAATAGAGATAATAAGCAACCAAGGGAACCCCTATTGGGGGCGCACCCAGGACTTCGAGCAGCATTTTGAATATGCCGGAATGAAAATCCCGGCAGGAACGAAGATCGAATCCACGTACACCCCCTTCACAACAGAAATCGCCACTATGGGAATCGCCTGGGCAACAGACGTCCATGCCCATCCAGTGATTCTCGACGGCATTAACGAACAAGGCATATGTGGGGGATCATTCTACTTCGACCATTGGTACCGCTACGCTTCCGATGAGGAGATACAAGCCCAGGGCAAGGTGCCATTGCGAGGAGAAGAGCTTGTTACTTGGATTCTTACGCATTATTGTTCACTGGACGAGGTCAAGCAGCGGCTGAATAACGAAGTTGGAATCGTGGATGCGCCAGGCCCGATGATGGGACGATCCGTTCCACAGCACAGCGTATTCCAAGACGAATCAGGACGCTCTATCGTGGTTGAACCGTCCACCACCAACGGTTTCGCAATCTACGAGAACAAGGTCGGCGTCTTCGCCAATGCTCCCACCTTTGATTGGCATGTCACCAATCTTAAGATGCATCTGGAGCGTTCAACTCATCGTCACTACTCATACGACATTAATGAGCCAATCGAGTCTATCGAACTCGACGAATGGACGAGCGGACTGATGGGAATACCTTCTGACTATAAGCCGGAAACACGCTTTCTGCGGGCAGCGTATGCCAAACTCATGTCCCTTCCTGTCGATGATGATTTCGCCATCAACGAGGTGTTCCAGCTGCTGACTACCGTCAATAATCCAAAGGGAGTTCTGCGCCCTGTGGAAAACGGACAGGTGCTAGTCCCATGGACCCAATACACTGCAGCATACGACATCAGGAACCGTGTCCTTTATGCGCATACCTACGATAATCGCAACGTACGCATGCTGGAATTCGGAAATCCGCGTGAGTGGGACAAAGTACACTATTTCAATTTTATCTCCCGACAAATCTACGAGCCATTTACCGAAGAAAACTGATGGGTGACGGGCGTCCTATGTAGAGTCTAGTCGGCTAGATATGCAATTCCTTGGGTTGTGTCTCCGGCTGTCACAGCAGTCGGAGACACAACTTTTTCAATAAATAATCTGGCCTTTCGCTGTTTGGTGTGGGTGAATTCTGTCAGGTATGATGGTTCGTAGGTCGTGTTTGCCGCAGGCAGATAGATCATCGTGCTGGAATAGCCCATGTCCCTGAAGCCCCTTGCGCGGGTTTTCACATTCTAGATGACACTTCCTGGATCCCTGAGGACCGCGTGGTAGTGCCCGAAAGGTTGCGCACTTTGGATCATGCCCGTCCGTGGCACGATGATCAGTTCGCTTCCTCCGGCGTGCCGCCAAGCCGGGACATATCGAGGTAGCGGCGCGAGCTCCACTCGTTCGCGGTCACGTACCGTATGCGCGCGCATACGAGCATCAGCGTGCTGTCGCCGTCCGGGAAGCTGCGACGACGCGCGTGCGGCGGCGGATCTCCCTGTTAAGCCGTTCGATCACGTTATTCGTGCGGATCCTCCTGCGGTGCCCAGCGGGGAACTCGGGCAGGAGATAGGTCGTGGCCTCGCCTATGCCCTCGCGTGGGTATCCGATCGCTGCGCCGAGCCTTCGCCTCTCCATCTCCGCGGCGACCTGCTCAGCCTTGGCGGTGCCCGTGCCTGTAGCGGCCCGCGCGGTCGCGACCTCCGGAAGACGCTTACAGATCATGATCAAGGGGTCGTGGAGCCACGGGCGTCATGACCACAATGCGAGTGATCGCCAATCCTCGGGGAATCCCATTTCCGTTGCAGGAATTTCCGGATAGCGGTCCATGAGGCTGATGAATTTGTTCTTCCATGCGGAGCCATCGATTTGTTGCAGCAGGTAGTTTTCCATGGTGAGGAAAGCGGCGGGGCCGGTAGAGTCCGTTCTGAAAGCGTCCCAATCGTTGCCCCACCATTCATTGGCGTGCGAACCGCTCCGATGCTTAGGCAGCTTCGGAACGATACGGGTACTGGTCTCGTTCCAGAAACGATCATGATGTGCAACCATGTTGCGGACTTGCCTAATCGTTTCCAGCCAATTTGAGAGAATCTTGATGTCTCCATGTACTGCGGGATTGGTATTTGGGTTAAAATATGAAGCTTCGCTGCTAGCTTTCTTTTCACAGAATCGGGGGATCCCTGATAGAAATAACCTTTCAGAGTTCCGTAGCTTAGGCAGCCTACTATCATCCAATACGGTGGCAATGGGTCTTTATATGTTCTTTTGAAATGTTTAAGGTATGGCAGATTGGATTTCGTGAACGATGCTCTTAACGAGTTAATGCATGCCAGATAGTCATCAAAGCTGAGCTCGGGCAATCCTTCAGGTTTGGTATATCCAAATTCGCCGCCAAACAAGGAAAGCTCGTGTGCGAGAAAGCTTTTGAGATATATTTCAAAGGTGATTATGCCGTCGAACACGAGAGTTCTCAGTTCCTGATCGAATATGTATCTGCACCAGATTTGCTGGAACTGTGTCCCCTCTCTGAATGGGAGGACATGTTTGTGGTCGCATGAGGAGGATGGGCCAAGGAATGGATACCAGTATCCTTTTAGACGAAAATAGCCAACCTGTTCGAGGTGGCGTTCAAGGGTCTCGGCATCTACTCCGCCCAGGCCGTTCTTAATTAGAGTGGCTGCCAGATCTGAAAAATCTTTTGGTGGGTGCTGCGGGTAGGAAAGAACTTGAGCATTGCCGTCATGCGAATTTGCCATGGAGTCCCCTCGAGCAAGAAAAATGCCACCCTAGTGTGCTTCAGTGAGAGGCATTGGTGGCTTTTAACAAATAAACATTCTACCAAAGGTGGAACTTTTTGTCCAATAAAAGACACTTCATACTGCTAGTGGTTAATCTAAGGCGAAAACGCTAAATATGGTGAGTGCATACAGGATTCATCTCATTTCACTCTGTCGAAGTGTGGTCATGATTGCGATTCGATTGGGCCGAATCGGCAGATGATTAACTTGTTCTTCTACTCTCGGTTTGTTTCTCGTCTTCTCCATATAGTCGACAGGGAGAATGGTAGTCAAAGGAGAGTTCCACAGGCGCACAAGCTCGGCAGAACCAAGCGCAGGCTGAACAACAGACCTAAGTGCAGGCGAACCAACAGGGTTCAGGAGCCGTAGCAAAAGTGCATTGGCGCGAACAAAAGCGTAGCGGTTGCGCTAAAAAAGGTGCATACCATGTGTGTTCTGGGTACTGGCATATTCCATTCGGGCGTTCCTCAGGAATTGTGCCTTTGAATCGCGGTGGTGATGGGGGGTGTCGTAGATCGAGAGAAAAGTCTCCGCAAGGATGTCTATCCGGCTTATTTATGGCAGATTCGAAGAGTTGGTTTTTACTAGGTGGCTTATATATGGCACCTTTTCCGCAGTATGCCGAGTATGAGCTGCGGAATTCCAACGCGATACCCGACGTTTCCCGCTTTTTGGTGCCATATGTAGGCGAAGTAGTGTTTCCAAACTGTCGAAAACTGCCATATATAAGTGAAGTAGCGGCTTCCGACGCAGATGAAACCGGCGAAAACACGCAAAACCGGCGCTGATCAGTCTCTGGGAATACAGAGGAGAGCCAGTCAGCGCCGGTCATATGCGCAAGGTGTTGTCATGGGCGTGAATCAAAACATCCGGAAACGCCAGCACCCGGAAACGCCAGCACCCGGAAACATCAGCACTCAGAAACGCCAACCATTACCCGCGAATCTGCGAGCCGAACGGCCACAAGGCCAGCTTGGCCATCTTGAACGCCTGAATGCCCAGCGGAATGCCCACAATGGTGACGCACAGCACCAGGCCGATAATCGCCCAACTGGCGGCGAGTAGCAGCCCGCCCAGAATCAGCCACAGAATATTGCCAAGAAGTCTCATGGGGTCATCCTAACGAACGCTGAGGAATGAGGGAAGAGCCCAAAGCGACGAAACAGCCCCAAATCCTTGCTGCAACTGCGATTGAGCTTAATCATCTGCTATTCCACCCGGTAGTGCCCACTAGTAACCTGTACCCAGTCGTAAACTGCCAGTGATTGAGACATTCAGACAGAAGAGAAACGTGGCTGGAGAACAGGCTCAGCGGAATATTCTTATCCCCGAAAATCGCGTTCTTATCTTGGAAAACCGTGCTGAGACGGTTCCGCAGAACGTGGTTCACGCCGAAAGACAGGAATCAGGCTCGGACGAGGGGCTGACCTCATGGATTTGGCGCACATCGTCGGTAAACATTTGTTTACGGCGGTACTAGGGGGCGCATCTCTCGTGGTCTGACCCTGTACCCTAAATATGGGAAACAGAATCGAAGCCATTAAGCCGTGGGAGGAGGCTAATGAGAAAAAGGAACAGGAATTGAATGCAAAAGAGAGCGATATTGTTACTCGAGAACAGAAAGTGATGCAACAGGAAGCGCAAGCGGCGCAACAATCATACGGTTATGCGCAACAGGAATCGTCAACATATTCAGGAAATTCGGCTTCAGGTGGCAGTGCTGGCGGCGCATATTACAAGAATTGCAAGGCCGTCTGGGACGCATTGGGCATGGCATAACCAGGAATGATCCGGGATACCGTTCCAAACTTGATGCGGACGGCGACGGCTATGCGTGCGAGTATCCGCCAAACTACTGATGTTAGTGGTTTGGATTGAGTCCGTGCTATTGGCTTGGCGTATGCCGTTGACGGTGCGAACATTGGTGAGTTTGATTCGCATCGGTGCTTGAGGCGATTAAACGTACATGCGTGTGAAGAAAAGTACATTGAACGCCGTAAGAAAAGCACATTGAACGCCGGGGTAAGACGAAGAGGCTTGTCTGCGGCTCGCATCTCGTCTATGTATGGCAGATTCGGGGGCCTGACCGGAGACATCTCACTTACATATGGCAGACACATGCGGCGAAAACCTCAAAAACGCACCCCCGAAGTGGCTGTTTTCGCAGGCGACGTGCCATATATAAGCGAGATGTTTCCGTACGAAAAGCAAAATCTGCCATACATAACGCAGATAGACCGATTGGCGTGGGGTATTACGCGAAGTGATTTCACGCGAGTACACGCTGCGGCCTACAGCAGGGGAGCGGTGCGTGGTTTTGCGGTTGAGTTTCGTACTTGCAGCTGAACGGGGAATGTCTCGAATGGTTCCTCGATGGGTTGTCCTTCGATGAGTGCCAGAGCCTTTTGTGCCGCATCAACGGCCATGTCGTATGGGCGCTGTCGAACGGTGGTTAGCTCAGCTTCTTTGGCGAAGGTGCTGTCGTCAAATCCGGTTACGGAAATATCTCCAGGCACGGAAAGGCCGCTGCGTTGAAGGCGGAAGAACAATGGAATTGCCTGTGAGTCCTGATGAAAACACAATGCGGTGGGTGGGTTGTCTTGCGCCATGATCTCGGAAATTGCCGCATCTAGAATGCTGTCGCCTTTTTGCACTGCCAGTGTGCGGGCGGTCAGTCCGTCAATTGCATCGCAGGCTTCCTGGAATCCGGAAATGCGGTTAAATGAGCTGAATCCCAATGTGGAGGAAAAGCTTTCATATAAATACAGCAGGTTACGATGTCCCAGCTTGGCGAGATGTCGAACGATGAGTTTGATGCCTTCTTTGTCGTTGATACCGACAGTTGCATCGAATCCTTCGCTGGTGGTATTGATGCCGATAATCGGAATTTTTGCGGTTCCGAGACGTTTGACCTCGTCGGGGCTGATGCCAAATGAGGAAACGAATACGGCATCGGCGTTGCTGCGTACGGGAAGTTCCTCGAAGAATGCGTCACGCGCCTCCGACCCCTCGATGGGGTAGATGACCAGATCGTACCCGGCGTCACGCAAAACATCGTTAAGTCCGGCAATGATTTCGGCGGTGAACCATTCGATGACGCCGCTGCCGACCAATAATGCTATGCGATAGGTTCTACCGGATTTAAGAATTCCTGCCGATCTGGAAACGCTGAAATTCAACGCATCGGCTGCGGCCTGCACTTTCAACCGTGTTGCCTCTGACACCTGTTCAGGGTGTGCGAAAGTGCGTGAGACTGTAGCGTTCGATACGCCTGCCTTCAGTGCCACATCGCCGATGCTCGCTTTCATGGTGCCTCCGAAAGTTTTCCACTGTTTGTTTCAGCCTACCATCATTACCGTCCTCATGGCTACAGAGTTGAAAGATGAATGAAAAGGGTTGCGATACGACACGCCGTATGAAAAACAATGTGTGCACGCTCACAGCGGTGAGATGAAACGGGTTTCAAATGAAACCGTTTACATTTTAAAAAACCTTGAATTGCCAATATGAAACCCTTGTCGTATGCTATTGCTTGTCCGCAAGGGGCGGATGAAGGCTTACGAGGACGTAAGGAGAGATATGAAAATCAACAAAGGTATCGCAGTGGCAGTGGCGGCCTTGAGCATCGTCGGCTTGGCTGCGTGTGGGAACAGCAATGCCGCGTCCGGCACAACCGATACGAAAGCCGACAAAGGGCTTGACGTTATCGGCAACACCATCACCTACGACCCCAATCATCTCGTGAACGACGGCAAGCCAATCCAGCTCGAGTACTGGAGCTGGGGCAGCAAGGGCACGGATCCTGTCTACAAGATGATTGAGTCCTACACGAAGACGTATCCGAACGTCACCATCAAAACGGTGAATGTTTCATGGGATGATTATTGGACCAAGCTGCCGTTGGCTCTGAAAGGCAAAAACGGTCCGGCCGTTTTCAACATCCACAACTCTTACGATGCGTTGATTCGTCCATACGCAGCGGATTACGATATCGACACCAAGTCTTTGGAATCCGACTACTCCACCGCATCCGTACATGAAGATGAGAACGGCAAAGTCAAGTACATCGACTCCGTGATCAACACCGGCAACATCTACTACAACAAGGCATTGTGGAGCGAAGCGGGCCTCACCGACGCCGACATTCCGACCACATGGGACGAATTCATCCAGGTCGCCCAAAAGCTCACCAAAACCGACGGCAGCAAGATGACGCAGGCCGGCTTCAACTTCAACGGCGACGCCTACAGCGCCATCTATCAAGGTCTGAATTATCAGAAGGGTGAACTGCTCTTCAGCGAAGATGGCAAGAAAGCCAACTACAACAACGATGTGACCAAAGAAAACATGCAGTTCCTCAAGGATTTGTATGACAAGTACAAGGTCGGATCCGTTGACTTCGGCAACGATTACACCCAAAGCTTCGGTAACGGTCAGTCTGCGATGATCTACGCTTGGGGCCACATGGAAGGCACGCTGAAAGAAAAGTATCCAGATATTGACTACGGCGTGTTCGCCACCCCAACCTTCTCCGAAGACACTCCGTTTGCATACGACCGTTACAACGGCGAATCCACTCCGGGCGTCAACAAGAACCAGAGCAAGGAGCGGCAGGCCGTTGCCCAGGACTTCATCAAGTACCTGCTCGCCAACGATGATTACATTCGTGAAGCGGTATCCGAACTGAACTCCTTCCCAGCCAAGACCTCGCTGCAGAACGACAAGGACATTCTCTCCAAGCCGGTCATGGCCGCCATCCAGCCACGCGTAGACCGACTGATCTGGCCGGGACCGGCACCATCCACCGTTGAATCCAGCGGCACCACTGCTTTCCAGAACGTCTTCCAGAACGGCATGTCCATCGATAAGGCTCTCAAGGAGGCCCAGGGTCAGATGGATACCGACATGAAGAGCTCTGACTTCACGTCAATGGAAAGCAAGTACGCTTACTTCGACGAACATAAGTAATACCGATATATCCTTTCCAATCCCTTTTCCAATCCGGGCAGTCGCGGTACGATTCTTCTTCCGCGCCGCGGCTGCCTTTTATCTACGAGATACGTTCAATCTTCTTATTCGATTCGATCTGACACTCTGTATTGCGTAACAAAACGGTCGAATCGGCTCACAGAGAGGCGAGATTCAATGAAAAACAAAAATGGTGAATCTCTGGTATCGAGAATTTTCACCCTACGCAACATGGCTGTTGTCTTCTTGGTGGTCTATTTCGCCATTTTCCTGGCCTACCCAATTTTTAAAGCCTTCGCGGGCAGTTTGCATAACTGGAATCCTCTGATTGGCACTTATGATTGGGTCGGACTCGACAACTTCAAACAGATCCTCACAGACAAACTTTTCTGGACTTCCATGGGGAACACGGCGGTATTCGCAGGTGTTTCCACACTCTTCCGCATTGTGCTTGGTCTCGGCTTGGCCCTGCTGCTCAGCGCCAAACTCGTCAAATGCAAAGACACCCTCCGAGGTCTGTTCTACATGCCGACCATCACTCCGCTCGTGGCAGTTTCTTTCGTGTGGATGTGGATGTTCGACCCGCAGTTCGGCATGGTAAACAAAATCACAGGACTCGACATCAACTGGCTGCACGACACCAAATGGGCCATGCCGGCAGTCATCATCATGACCATTTGGAAGGATTTCGGCTACGCGACCGTTCTATATTTGGCCGGTCTCATGAATCTTCCTCGAGACGTGTACGAGGCGGCCGCCATCGACGGTGCCAACTCAGTGCAGATTTTCTTCAAAATCACCCTGCCGTTGCTTAAATCAACCACCTTGTTCATTGTCATCACGTCACTGATCAGCTACCTGCAGGCATACGTGCAGATTCTCGTCATGACCGAAGGCGGTCCGGGCACGTCAACCTACACCATCAGCTATCTCATCTTTGATCAGGCATTCCAGAAATACAACTTCGGCGTCGCGTCAGCTCAGGCAGTTGTGCTCTTCCTGTTCACTGGTGTGCTCACCCTCATCATGTTCAAGGTTTCTGGAGATTCGGAGGAACTGGCATGAAATCACGTAAAATTGGCGGCATCATTCTTACGATTCTGCTCTTCATCGCCGCCATCATCACCATTGTTCCATTTGTTTGGATGTTCATTTCATCATTCGCGCCAAATAGCGAAATCGTCAAAGTGACCGGAGGATTATTCCCTAAGCCATCCACGATTGACAATTATGTGAGCATCCAAGAAAAGTTCAATTTCTTGCGATTGTTCGCAAACTCGCTGATCGTAGCAGTACTGAAAACCGGTATTGCAATCTACACAAGTGCAGTGCTTGGTTACGTGTTCTCTAAAATGCGATTCCGTGGTCGCAACCTGCTTTTCGGCATCGTTATGAGCACCATGATGATTCCTTGGGCAGTGACCATCATTCCGCAATACGAAATGTTCACCAACTGGGGTCTGCAAGACACCTACACGTCGCTCGTGCTTCCTGGCATGATCAGCGCATTCGGTATCTTCCTGTTCCGCCAATCCATCTCGGGAATTTCTGACGAACTCATTGAAGCGGCGAAACTCGATGGCGCATCCGAAACCAGAATCTTCCATAGCATCATTCTGCCAATGAGCCATAACACCATCGCGGCGCTCGCCATCTTCACCTTCCTGTGGAATTGGGAAGACTACCTGTGGCCATTCTTGATGATTACCGACGAACACAAGCAGCTGCTCGCTGTCGGTCTGAAGGCCTTCAACGGACAATACGGCACCGATTACGGCGGATTGTTCGCAGCGACTTCGTTGGCAATTGTTCCAGTGATCATTGTGTATATGATTTTCCAGAAGCAGTTCATTGCAGGTATTGCGACGGGCAGTGGCAAGTAAGGCAGGAGTAGTATGGCAAACAACGCATTAGATAACGCAACCGGCACGGTATTCGTCGACTATGTGCGCAAGGCACGTCCGAAAATGCGAGAATCGTCGGTTTTACAAGGGGATCATTGGAGGATTGGCATTCTAACGGAATCGCTGATCCGTTTCGAATGGTCTGATTCCGGCGAATTTGAGGACAATCTCACGCAAATGGTGGTCAACCGCGATTTTGGCGCCGACCCGCAATTCACGGTGACGCATCGCGACGGACTGCTCATTGTTGACACCCCCGCGCTGTATGTGACGTACGATGGCAAGCCATTCAGCAAAGAAGGCTTGAGCGTAGTCGTCAAGGGCGTGGCCGACACCCAGTTCAATACGTGGCATTACGGCGACGAACCGAAGCATAATCTCAAAGGCACCGCGCGCACGCTCGACGAGGCGAACGGCGAAATTCCTCTGGACGATGGTGTGATTTCGCGAGACGGATGGGCGGTGCTCGACGATTCCGCCGCGAACGTGATCGTGGAAGCATACGAAGTGAACGGCAAACCGAATCCGCTGGGGGCTTGGGTTATGCCACGCGATCACGCGGAAACCGACTTCTACTTCTTCGGCTATGGCCGCCGCTACACCGAAGCGGTGCAAGACTTCTACAAGCTGGCCGGACCAACGCCTCTGCTGCCGCGCTTCGCACTCGGCAACTGGTGGAGCCGCTACTACCGCTACACGCAAGACGAATACCTGCAGCTCATGGACCGGTTCAAGCGCGAAGGCATTCCATTCACCACATCCGTGATCGACATGGACTGGCACCGCGTGGACGATGTCGATCCGAAATACGGTTCCGGTTGGACCGGCTATTCGTGGGATAAGCAGCTGTTTCCCGATCATGAGGCGTTCTTGCGCGACTTGCACGAGCGCGGCCTGAAAGCCACGTTGAACGTGCATCCGCGAGACGGCGTGCGCGCGTTCGAAGACGACTATGAGGCGGTGGCCAAGCGCGTCGGCATTGATCCCGCAACCGAAGAGGCAGTGGAATTCGACCTCACGAATCCGGATTTCGTAAGCGCCTACTTCGACATGCATCATCGTATGGAAGCCGAAGGCGTTGACTTCTGGTGGCTCGACTGGCAGCAAGGCGGCGTGACCCGCCAGCCCGGACTTGACCCGCTGTGGGTGCTCAACACTTGCACTACCTGGATTCCGGGCGCTACGAGACTTCTTCCGAACGCAATGTAAATGAGAACTGCGAATGCGAAAAGTGCGCCGAGCCGGGCGCTCGCGATGAGCATGAAATGCATGTCGAGCAATCCGAACGCAACGTGAGCCGTGCGGGACGCAACAACCGTTGGCCGCTCACCTTCTCGCGGTATGCTGGCCCGGGTTCGCACCGCTATCCGGTCGGCTTCTCGGGAGACACCATTGTTACGTGGGAATCCTTGCAGTTCCAGCCGTATTTCACTGCTACCGCGTCGAATATCGGCTACGGATGGTGGAGTCACGATATTGGCGGTCACATGTGCGGATACCGCAACGAACATCTGGAAGCCCGCTGGTACCAGCTTGGCGCGTTCAGTCCGATCAACCGACTGCATTCCAGCAATTCGCAGTTCATGGGCAAGGAGCCGTGGAACTTCTCCGCGGAAGTGCGCGATTCCATGGTGGGTTCGCTGCGACTGCGCCATATGATGCTGCCGTACCTGTACACCATGAACTATCGCGCCGCGTTCGAGGGCATGCCATTGGTGGAACCGATGTATTGGGCGGATCCGAACAATCCGCAGGCGTACGAGGTGCCGGACGAATTCCGTTTCGGTACTGAGCTGCTGGTTGCACCAATCGTTTCCGACAATGACGATTCCGCGCAGCTGGGTAGCACGGAAGCATGGCTGCCGCAAGGCGAATGGTATGACTTCTTCGACGGTCGCCGTTACGTTTCGGCAGGGAAGTCCGGGCGTCGTTGGAAGTGTGGCGTGCGATCGACCGTATGCCGGTGTTTGCCAAGGCTGGCGGTATCGTGCCGTTGCAGCAGCTTGGCGAGGGCAATAAGGTGAATGATTTGGGCAATCCGGAGTCCCTGCAGGTGCTGGTATTCCCCGGTGCGAACGGTTCGTTCACACTCAAGGAAGACGATGGTTCTGTGGCCTCTGCTGCTTCCGGTTCCGCATCTGCCGAGTCTTGCGATGGCCAAACTCATGTTGCCGATACGCGCATGAGCCTTGACTGGAAGAATACGGACAATGCCACGCAGTTCACCATCAGTCCGGTGGAAGGCTGTGCTGAAGCCATTCCGGCACAGCGTAACTGGGAGATTGTGTTCCGTGGAGTTGCGCAGCCAGACACGCAGAACGTTCGTATCGAAATTGGCGGTAAAGCTTGCAATACTGCAGAAATTACATACGATCAGCAGACGTTGAGTCTGTCGGTCGTTGTGCGCGACGTGCCGTCTACTGCATGCTTGAACGTTACGATTGCAGGCGGACTGCAGATTGCTGAGAATTCAGTCGAACAGGACGTGCTCGACGTGCTCTTGCATGCGCAGATGCCATACATTTCCAAAGAGCATGCGATGCAGGCGATTCGTGAGCAAGGAGTGCGTGCGCTCGGGGCTCTGCGCACCTTCGATACCGCGCCCCGCTTCAGCAACGAGCTGTTCGGCACCTCCGGCATGCCCGATGCGGTGATCGGCGCCCTGGAGGAAATCCTCCTCCGCAGCTGATTGTGGGAGTACCGACATCCATCACCCTTCTATGCCATTCTAGGGTGGTGGATGTTACTCGGGGGGGGGGTGGGTGTAATCTGCCCTAGAAGGATGGAGTGTAAGAGCCAGACTGAAGGGATTGGACATGCGAGGGAACTCCTGCGATTCGGATTCAACGCCAAAGACGGAGGAAATACATATTGTTTCCTCCAACGCATGGCATAAGCAGCGGGCGCATGTTCAGGATCAAGCTCAAAACGTTTTCGCAGTTTGAACCGATGACATTCTCGAACACGCCGTTTCCCGTTGATGGGGACGGGCATAGCTGTAAGAGGGTCAAGAAGCAGGTCGTTCCGGGGTGGAGATATTCGTTCGTTGCCTGTCTGGTAATGGTCGACCTTGCCGTCATGCTGGTTTCTCTCGCGTTCAGCCTGTGGGCAAACAATTCTGCATATGAAGCCATCGGTAGCGTCATGCCATTTGGGCTATTTCTTGTTTGCTTCAGTGCCATTTGGGTATTGAGCCTTACGATCGTCGGTGCATACCATAGGCATGTGATGGCGGAAGGCTATGAGCTGTACGCGAAGATCATCAAGCTTCGCTGCTCACTATTATTACGTATTGCTCGATTGCGTTTATTTTCAAACTTGCGCTTCCACGAACGGCACTTATCGTTGCCCCGATCATCGCGTTCCTTCTGGAAGTGATTGCCCGTTGGCAGATGCGTCAGTGGTTGCATCGCAGCCGCAAAAAGGTTCTTGCAAGTATAGGACCGTGGTGATTGGTTCTTCCGACGGCATTAACCGTGCGTTGCGTACCATGCAGGATTATTCCAATTGGGGGTATTCGCCGGTCGCAGTATGCCCGATTGAAGCTGACGGCAGAAAGAAAGATGCGTATGTGGTCACTTCGTTCGAGCCGGATCCTTCCATTGAGGGTGCCGACATGCTGAAGGTGATTCCGCTTAATTCCGCGTTCCCCCGCACGTGCGAAAGTCTTTGCGCTCAAGAAGTGTATGTTGCCGACGTGCTATCTCGTGATTCCGAAATGTTGCATGGTATCTCTCTTGCGGTGGAATCTTTGGGCATGGAACTTGCCTTGGCTGTGTCTTTGGCTGATGTGAGCGGACATCGCTTGTATTTGCGTAATACTGCTGAGCAGCCGGTGTTGTTGGCGAGTCTGCCGCAATACACTACTGCTACTGCTGTGGTGAAGCGTGTCGTCGACATCATAGGTTCGGCTTGCGCGTTATTGATTTCTTCGCCGATTATGCTTGGCGTAGCTATTGCCATCAAACTCGATGATGGTGGTCCGGTGTTTTTCTCTCAGCAGCGTGTCGGGTTACATGGTAAGCCGTTCACCATGTACAAGTTCCGTTCCATGGTTACCAATGCAGAAGAGTTGAAGAAGAAGCTTGCGGAAGAGAATGGCCAGAGCGATCGTTTTATCTTCAAAATGAAGGATGATCCACGTATTACGAAGATTGGCCATTTTATTCGTAAGACTTCGTTGGATGAGTTCCCTCAGTTCTTTAACGTGTTGAAGGGCGATATGTCTTTGGTTGGGCCTCGTCCGGCGTTGCCTGACGAGGTTGCCCGCTATGGCTCCCTGTATTCCACGCGTTTGCTGGTGAAGCCCGGTATTACTGGTCCGTGGCAGGTTTCCGGTCGTTCGGATCTTTCGCAGGAGCAGAGCGAGTATTTGGACGTTTCGTACATCGAGAATTGGTCCATCGCTGGAGATCTTGCGATTCTTGCGAAGACCGTGCTCGTAGTCTTCCGCGGTACCGGTTCCTACTAAGCTGCGCATTGCGTTGCATAAACTCGAAAAATCGCCTCCCTTTCTAGTAAAAGGGAGGCGATTATTTTGTTGAGATTGAGTCAGTTTTGTGCTTGCTCTTCTTTCGGCTCCTTTGGCTCTTCTTGCCGCCCTCGTCGTAAGAGTAATAGTAGTTGCCGTTCGAGGAGACCTTGCGTTCCTTCGCGAAGTTGAGCACGAAGCCCATCACCGGAATATTGAGGTTGTCGAGCTGAACGGAGATTTCCTTCAGATCGCGCTTCACAGTTATGTCACAGCCAGATACAATGCCGCTTTCGGGGAGCTAGGGGCTACGGGCTACGCGGCGCGCTGCACCATGGAAAGCTTCACCGGCGACTCTTTGTTGGAAGCGTGCAGCGACTTTTCCGCCACATTACTCAAGGATTCCGCTACGCTGTTAACAATGTCGGAATCCTGCTTTGCGGCGGGGTTCCATCTTCTTTGATTGCGTTTGCGATGCTGTAACCGTGTAGTGTATGTTCCTTTTCAATTGGAGTGTAGAAAGTACCAAGAAATGGTGAAATTCCAATGAAAACTGTTGCTGGGAAAATATTTTAAAAATGAAAATGATTACAAAAAGTGGTTGCGTGAGATGGCCTCATTGTGTTTGTCGTATTATGTTGTGTTCTTGAAAATACATATATATTCTCTAAGATTCGATTCGTTTTATTCTTAACAATGAGGTACAGTATTTCACGTAGTTATTTACAATAAAGGAAGGATTTACATGTCCGTTCTTGATGGTTTCAAAGAAGTTGGCGAAAGAACTGGTGGCAAGTTGACCATGACGGTCATGCTTGAATCCGTTCGTTTTTCCAAGGGTGTTTCCGAAGTTCTCGGACGTCCTGAATACGTCAAGCTGCTGGTGAATTACGAGCGCGGCAAGTTCGCAATCCAGGTATGCGATGAGAATGACGATTTCGCTCTTCAGTTCAATGCTCCGAACGCCGATACGCCGTCTTCCGTCACCACCCGCAACCTTGACCTGCTCGTTGCGACGCAGAAGTTCTTCACCTTCCCGGAAGTGCCTGCAGACAAGATCGCCTTCTTCGCTCTGGACGGCGAATATCACAGCGATGAGCGCGTGATCATCTTCGATGCCAAGAACGGGGTCCGCAGCGGCACCGTCGGCAAGCGTGGTCCGAAGGCCGGTCACGGCGGCCGCAGGCGCAGGAAGATCGATGACGTCAAGGAAGCCACGGTGATCGGTTCCAACAATGCCCTGTGAAATCGGCGATATCCCAGTGATATTTAAGATCGTAATATAGTTTGAGCTCCGTAATATCTTCGAATATTACGGAGCTCAAACTATATCATCATCGAATCAATCAATGATGATCAATCGCGATTTAATAGCAGTGATTGGCCAGCCAGTACGTGTAGGCTCCCTGAATGGAACCATAACGCTGCGCGCAATAACCCCAGAACCACTTGAGCTGGGTCTGATAATTGGTGGCCCAATCGGCGCCCGCGCTCACCATCTTGCTGCCAGGCAACGCCTGGGGCAGACCATAGGCGCCCGAACTCGGATTCGTTGCGGTGACGCTCCAGCCGGACTCGTGGGTGATGATGTATACGGTGGCGGTGAAATCGGCTTCGGTGTAGCCGTTCGACAGCAGATAATCGTGAGCCCACTGCTGCATTTCGCCCGCCGCACAGTGGTGCCGATCGACGCGGAAGCGCTGGAGGACGACGACGAAGTGGAGCCGGTGCCGACGAGAATGACCTTGTCGACCGGAGCCTTCTTCACATACGAGCTGATCATATTGGAGGAGACCACGGTGTCGCCGGACTTGGTTACGAGGTTCGTGGTTTCCATCACGCCCTCTTCGCCTTCCGTCTCAACCTTCTCCTGGCCTTCCGGCAGGCTTGAGGTTTCCTTCTTGACGACATTGAAACCGATGGCGGTGTCGGAAACCTCACGCTTGCGCCGGCACGCTGAATGGTGATTACGGTCTTCTCATCCACCTTGGTGGTGAGCGAAGGGGAGACCGTGTCTTCCGGTTCGAGCGTGATGTCTCCCGCGTCGAGCACGGACTTCACGTCGGTGAAATTGGTACCGGGCACCACGCGCGACTTGCCGTTGATCTTCACGGTGACGTACGAGGTGTCTCCATTGAGCAGCTCACGGGCGTTGCCACGGGATGCTTCGGCGGAATCGGTGACGGAGAAGGCCGTGACCTGATTGGCCGTGTTCTGCTCCGCGGAGGTGTAAAGATTGCGCGACACAATGCCGCCGGTAGCCAACAGGCCCACCGCCGCGACCGTTGCGGCGATCTTCACCAGCGAGGACTTGCTCGGCATGGCGAAGGTAGACGATCGGGCGTGCTTGCTGTGGTTAGCCATTCTGCTCCTAAACGCGCGTTCAGATCCTCGACGAAATTCACACATGCACGGCATGCGGTGCGCCGCCACTTCAGCTTCGCCGGAAAGCGCATATCCAACGTGACATTCTACTCCATGCCATGGAATCCGGGCGAGCGCATATGTAACAGGCGGGCAAAGCGGGCATGCAAAGCAAGCGTGCAAAGCAAAAGGTGCCGTTGATGTTTCGCCATCGAACGGCACCTTTGCAATCCTTTGATATTCGCCTTATTGCGCCTGTTCCGTAGCCTCTTCGGCAGCGGCCGCATTGACGTCCAGCTCCTTGGCCTGGGCGATCAGATCGTCCAGATCCGACGCGCGCAACGCGCCAGCCTGCTGGAATACGATCTGCTGGTTCTTGATCACCATCAAGGTCGGCACGGCCTGCACTTTGGCGGCGGAGGCGAGATCCGGATTCTGGTCGATATCGACCTTCGCGAAATAAATGTCAGGATTCGCTTCGCTTGCCTTTTCGACGTCGGGCCGAACGCACGGCACGGACCGCACCAGGTTGCCCAGAAATCCACGAATACCAGATCGTTGGATTCGACGACCTGATTGAAATCCTGCGAAGTGACCGCATGCGTTGCCATGATTGCTCCTTGCTGTTCGTTCCATCGACGCGCGTGACGGGCTACGCCCCTCGTATGCGATTGCTTTGGAGTATATAACCGCGCCCCAACCCGCCGCATTCCCGGCATATGCAATATCCGCTGTCAGAAGAATCGTCTTTCGGCGCATTCTTTTCCAGCCAATTCACACAAGATGCGTGATAATGGGACTATGCCAGTGATGAATGATGAAGTGCCCGACGAGGGCGATTTCGATGCAGGCCGTCGTCGCGGAGAATTCGACGACATTACGCCGGAGGATTTCATTCGCGGAATAGGTAATCCTCCAGGATGGCTTGCTTCCGGCGAAATCAACCGTATGCGCGGCGAAATGCCGATTCCATACGTGCTTGTGGTGCCGGTGCGCACCGATGATCTGGGGCGTGTTTCACAGGTCGGATCGTTGCTTCGCGTGTCTGACGACGGCAGTATCGAGCGAACGCTGATTGCCGGGCGCGTGCTCTATCACGAATCGTTGCGTGAGGCCGTGGCGCGTAATATCGCCAAGGATTTGGGCGATATCGCGTTGCCGCAGCTGCCGGTGAGTCTGCAGCCGTTCACCGTGGCCGAGTTTTTCCCGACGCCGGGACTATCCGATTATTTCGATTCCCGCCAGCATGCGATCGCATTGTGCTACGTGGTGCCGATCGCGGGCGACTGCAAGCCGCAGGATGAGACGCTTGACGTGGAATGGGTCAACCCGAACAGCGAGATCCTCGACACTTTCATAAACCAGATGAGCAACGGATATGGCACGATTGTGCGTCAGGCGATCGCTTGGGCCGGCAGGTAGCCGACAGGCTTATGGTTGACGTCGAAACCGGTCGGCCGTGGGCGCCAGGAAAGCGCGTGGCAGCTTGCGAATGCAGGCAGCGTAAGCGATAGATATATAGGCAATATAGGGGAGAGGAACGGAGTGAGACGATGACGATCGAATTACATAATAACGTGTATTGCGAGGGCGAGGGGCTTCCCGTGGTGCTGGTGCACGGGTTCCCCGTGGACCACCGCATGTGGGACGAATGTGCGGAGGCGTTGGAGGCGGCCGCTGTGGAACATGGTGTGAAACGGTTCCCGATCTGGGGTCCCGACATGCCCGGTGCGGGAGAAGGGCCGATTCCTTCCGATGAGACCAGTGGCGGCAAAGACGCGGACGGCGCTTTCCCGAACGGTTTGGACCATATGGCCGACGCCTATGTCGCGATGTTGCATGCGGCCGGTTACGACAAGGCGATTTGGGGCGGGCCTTTCGATGGGCGGCTATCTGATTCTCGACATTCAGCGTCTGCACCCCGAAGCTGTTGCCGCGTTGGCATTGTGCGACACGAAGGCCGCGGCGGATTCCGAACAGATGCGCGCGAAACGCATCGCAATCGCCGAAGCATGCGAATCGACGGGCACGCATGAGCCGGTCATGGGATTCGCCGCCGCCACGCCTGAGGATTCCACCATCAAACAGTCGGCCGCCTACCGTGAACAGTTCACGACGTGGATCAACGAACAGCCTGCCGAAGGCATCGCATGGCGTGAGCGCATGGCGGCTGGGCGCCGGATCTGAACGATGTGTTGCCTGCGATTACGGCACCGGTTGCGGTGATCTGCGGCGACAAGGATCCGTCGAGCCCGCCGAGCGTGATGACGCCGATCGCCGATGCGATGACAGGCACGAGCGCGGATATGACGGTGGTATTCGATTGCGGGCATTTCAGCGCATACGAGCATCCGCAGGCGGTTGCCGACGCGCTGCTCGCGCTGGTGCGCAGGGTGCAGTAGCCGGTATTTTCCGCCGCTGCCGTCAATATCGCAATCAGAAATACAAAAAGATATAAAAAAATAGAAAAGAAAATACGGAATAGAGAAAAAATATCCGCTCTATCAATCGTATTCAAGGAAAGAAGCAATCGATGAGCGTGTTCTCGCCACTGGCGCTGACCCAGGCACTGCCGTTCCTGCCACTTGCGCAAGGCGACATCGACTATGAGGTTTCGAGACGCGGCGAACCCGACCTGTTCGACACGGCGCTGCTGGAGCCGGACACGAAGGTCATTCTCGTCAAAGACGGCATGGTGGCGGTGCCGCGCGGACAGGGAGCCATCGCGGACTACGCCAACGTGCATATGCGTCTCGCGCAATTGCCCGGCGCCTACGTGGCGGCGGAACTGCACACGCATCCGACGGCGCTCGCCATATTCCTTGGATCGTATGGCGGCAAACGCGACGAACACGTGGTCGCCGTTGACGTGTCTCGCGTGAAAGCCGCGGAGACGGTGGTCGCAAGCAGTGAGCATATGGGCGCGGACGATGCGTTCGGCGAACAGCACGAACCGGAATCGAAAACGTCGAAATCGTTGCTGGAAAGCGCTGCGGAACGATTCGACTGGGTCGATCTGCGCGGATTCGCACCGCATGCCAGCGCGCGCGAAGCAGGCCAGGCCACGACGGCGATCTCGCTGGGCGTATGGCATGCGCGCCAACGTCATTGCCCCACATGCGGCGCTCCGACCGAACCGGCGTTGGGAGGATGGGCGCAACGCTGCGCCAGCGAAGCGGACGGCAAGCGACTGCTGTTCCCCAGAGTGGAACCGGCCGTCATCACGGCGATCGTGGACCATGAGGACCGTCTGCTGCTGCAACACAACAGCGCATGGCGCAACACCGGACTGTACTCCGTATCGGCCGGCTTCGTGGAAGCCGGAGAAAACCTGGAGCATGCCTGCCGGCGCGAAGCCAAAGAGGAAGTCGGCATAGACATCGGCGAACTCAAATACTTGGGATCGCAGCCATGGCCGTTCCCCGCATCGCTCATGATGGCGTTCAAAGGCGTGGCCAACACCACCGACGTGCGCGTGGACGGCGACGAGACCCTGCAGGCGCGTTGGGTGACCCGCGACGAATACATGAACGAGTTGGTGGCAGGGCGTATGGAAGCTCCCGGAAAGGCCACCATCGCCCGCTACATGATCGAAGAATGGCTCGGCCACGACCTCCCGTAACAAGTTTCGGCACTGCTCTAGGGAAATACATACGATTGACGTAGAATGAGCTTTCATGAGCGAAGAAAACGATAACAAGCCGAATCTGGATGTGCCCGAGCATCTTGAATATTCCGACGAGCATGTGTGGGTGGATGCTTCCACCGAGCCGGCCATGGTGGGTATCACCGAATATGCGGCCGACCAGCTTGGCGAACTCGTGTACATCGATCTGCCGGAAGTCGGCACCGAAGTGCAGGCGGGCGACGAGGTGGCGGAACTGGAATCCTCCAAGGCGGTCACGCCGCTGGTCACTCCGGTGGCCGGCGTGATTCGCTATGTGAACAACGAGGCCGCCGACGATCCAAGCATCGTAACGGGTGACCCGTATGGCGAAGGCTGGATTTTCAAAATCGAACTTGAGGATGACGAGCCGGGACTGCTTTCCTCCGAGGAATACGCCAACATCGTGGTTCAGTGAACAGAACGATTCGGGAAATTGGATGGGAAATCATCGGTATTCCCTGAAAAATCCCTGATTTTCACGCTGGGGTACTAGGTAATTCAATAATCGCCTTTATAGTGGGGTTATGACCGAACCGCAGCCGTTGCCCCAGCGTGAACCGGATTCCATATCCGAAGATGACATGCCGACCGTGCCCATTCCCGCACGCAAGGTGGTCACCACCTTCGACGCGGCTTCGAAACACGAACGCATCGAAGTCAAGCCTCCGCTGACACGACTGTTCCGCCGCACCATTACCAGAGCGTTCAACAAGTGGGTGACGTTCTCAACAAGCATGGTGCTCAATCTCAACTGGTATCCGCGCGTGGAACCATATGTCGGCTACGGCACCGAACATTACTCTCGACTGATCTGCCGAACCGTGTACGGGCCCTTCAAACGTCAGGCGGGTCGTCTGACCCGTGGCATCCGTGCCATGCTCACCATCCCCTCGCCGCATACGAAGGTGCGCATCGCCATCGACGGCGTGCCCCTCGAAACCGTGCAGGTGGGCGCGTCCGAAGTGCACGACGAAGTGGACGCGCAGCGCAATGTCTCCAGTGAATTCGCAGCCTCCGATTCCGCAGGATATCTCGATCTCGTGGCCGAACATTCGCTCGAACCGGGCGTGCACGACGTGTCATACAAGGTACGCAGCCGCAAACCGGTCACAGCCAACCTGTTCACCATCCCCAGCGGTACGAAAGTCGGCGTGATCTCCGACGTGGACGACACCATCATGGTCACGCAGGCGCCAAGCCTGATGAAAGCCGCCTACAATCTGCTGCTGCTCGATCCAAAGAAGAAAATGCCGGTTGCGGGCATGAACCTGCTGTTCAACCGCATTGCGGACATGTTCCCGGACGCGCCGTTCTTCTACCTGTCGACATCGCCATGGAATGTGGAAAGCTCGATCCGGCATTTCATCGCCAACCATGGTTTTCCGGAAGGTCCGCTGCTATTGCGCGACCTCGATCCTCGCCCGAAAACGTTCATTCCTTCCGGAGTGCAGCACAAACTCGAATATGCCGAACAATTGATGGCTGATTTTCCTGATATGAAGTTCATTCTGATCGGCGATGACGGGCAGAAGGATCCGACCACGTACGCCACGATCGCACGCCGATACCCAGGGCGTGTGCTGGCGATCGGCATCCGGCAGTTGTCTCCACGCGAAGTCGCCGGCAATCTCGGCACCGTTGCGGGGCGTGCGGTCACGCAGCCGATCCCGGTCACCGATGTCCCGGTATTCACGGGAACGACCGGCTCGAATCTGATGAAAACCATGCTGCCGTTCCTGAAACAACAGATGGGCGTCTGACTTTTTCGTACGCCCGGAGCAGGGGGTACGTGCCGCGTGGGATTGGGAATGCAATGCCGGTATAATCGCGTGCATGACTGATTTCGGGGTGAACAGGGCGCAACGGGCGCGCGAGAAAGCGACGAAAGCGTGCAAGACAAATGCGGGATGCCGATCGCGAAGCGTGTGCCGAAGGAGCGCGTATTCCACGGCGACACCTTCATCGACGAGTACGAATGGCTGCGCGACAAGGAATCGCATGACGTGCAGGATTACGTCGCCGCGCAGAACCGGTATTGCGAGCAGCGTATGGAACCGTTGAAAACCCTACGCTCCACACTGTTCGACGAGCTCAAGTCGCACGTTCAGGAAAACGACATGTCCGTGCCGACACGCATGGATGGCTACTGGTATTTCGTACGCACCCAGGAGGGCCAGCAGTATGCGGTGCAATGCCGTGTGCCTATTCGAGGCGCAGACGATTGGGATCCGCCAACCATTGAAATCGGCGTGCCCATCGACGGCGAACAAGTGGTGTTCGACACCAATGCCGAAGCGCAAGGCCATGATTTCTTCCGTATCGGCGGCATGGATATTTCCAAAGACGGACGTTGGATGCTGTACGGCACCGACACCAGCGGCGACGAACGTTACGATTTCCGCATCCGCAGCTTGGAAACCGGCAAGGAACTGCCGGAAGTGTTCAAGGGCATCGGTGGCGCCTGCTTCACACCGGACGCGCAATGGGTGTTCTATGTGAAGCTCGACGACGCGTGGCGTCCATACGCGGTGATGAGGCACCGCGTCGGCACTCCCATCGTCGACGATGTGGAGGTGTACCGCGAACAGGACGAACGATTCTGGGTTGGCATCGGCCTGTCGTTCGACGAACGCAATCTGGTGATCGGCACCGGGTCGAAGACTACCACCGAGGTATTGCTGCTTTCCACCGACGATCCGGAAGGCGAATTCCGTGCGTTCATTCCGCGCGAGCAGGACGTGGAATACGACGTGAGTTTCAGCCGTTTCGAAGGTGCCGGCGAATGCGGTGAGGATATTCCGCTCGCCGTGGTCTATCACAATGCGTTGAACCCGAATTTCGAAATCGATGTGATCGACATGCGCTCCCATGAGCCCCCGTACCGTTTGGGTGAGGGCGTGCGTGTGGCCGTCGGTTCGCCGTACGGATGCGAGCATGGCGACGAGGTCGAACCGGGCGCTTCTGAGATGCCGATCGGCACACCGTATTCCAATCCCTGCAATCCAGCCATTTTGCAGCGCGCATGGTCTTGGCATTGAGGGGATCTCGATTCACCGGCATTATGTGGCGCTGCAGTACCGGGCGGAAAGCCTGACGCATATTGCGGTGATGACGAAGGATGCCGCTGCGGAGGATTTTCTTGCGGGGCGTCCATGGAAGTTCACCGAGCTGGTTCCCCACGCGTGGAAGACGATTGGGATGTCGACGAGTCGGTGGACGAGATCAACGAGGAACGTGCCGAAGTGTGGGGCGCGCTCGACCAATTGGCCGCCGCGCAAGGCGAGGGGTCGGCCGTGCATGGGGTTCCCGCAAGGCGATGACCTCATCGGATGGCGCGACCGCCGATGCGATGCCGGGGGAGACCCGGCGCTGTATTCGGATTGGTGTGGGAGGCAATCCTTCGTATGATGCGCCCCGCATGCGCTACTCGTTCTCCAGTTACACGCGTCCCGGCGAACTGCATGATATCGATCCGGCGACCGGCGAGGAT
>ENA-OPYV01000003-OPYV01000003.1-human-gut-metagenome-genome-assembly--contig:-NODE-3-length-95516-cov-8.027938_pt1 | contig 95516 bp, 107 predicted proteins | sample MGYA00242474_ERZ504485 | MGnify/ENA primary metagenome ERZ504485 (study PRJEB26092, sample SAMD00036263) | human gut metagenome | host: Homo sapiens | study: EMG produced TPA metagenomics assembly of...
CCTCGTCCACGATGGTGGCCGGGAGTCACGTCGGGGGAAATCCTCCTGCTTCTCGCGCGCGGGGAAGATGCCGGTAACGATGACGTCATCGGCTTGGCAAGCGCTGCGCGAATTCAGAGCTGAAGAAACGCGTGCGGGAGAACAGGTGCGGCTGGAAGATCACACGGATCTTGGACTGCGGGTAGCGGCGACGGGCCGCATCCAGCAGCGCAGCGATTTCGGTCGGATGATGCGCGTAATCATCGACGACCGTCACTTGGCTGACGGTGCCACGGACCTGGAAGCGGCGTGCGGCACCGAGGAACGAGGTGACCGCCGCGGAGGCACGTTCGACGTCCATGCCCAACAGCGCGGCCGCGATAATCGCCGCGGAGGCGTTGCGTGCGTTGTGGATGCCGGGAACGGTAAGCGTCACTGCGATGCGGTGCTCCTCTTCGCCGATCAGTCCGCCCGGAATATGCAGCGTGAAATGTTCGGCTCCGCTTTCGGCGGTTTCGCTTTCCGATTCGATGCGTACTAGCGTGGCGCCGTTCAGGTCGCCCAATTCGGTGGCGTTCCGTGTTGAATAGACGATCGTGCGTCCGGCCACGGTGGCGTCAAGCGCACGTAGCACGGCAAGGTTGCCTTCGTCGTCGCCGCACATGATTACGGCTTTGGTGGCGTGTCCGGCATGGTCCACGAATGCGGCCCGATAGTTGTCCTGCGTGCCGTAGTGGTCAAGGTGGTCGGCTTCGGAATTGGTGATGATGGCGATTTGCGGATGGTATTTGGCGAAGCTGCCGTCCGATTCGTCGGCCTCGGCCACCAGCACGTTGCCCTTGCCGGCATGGCCGCCGTCCAAAATGGCACCGTCTTTGCCTTGGATGGAACCGCCGATGGCATAGCTCGGATCGGCGAGTTCGCCTTCTCCGGCGTTCACGAGAATGTGCGCCAGCATGGAGCTGGTCGTGGTCTTGCCGTGGGCGCCGGCCACGGTCACCGCACGTTTCGCGTTCATCAGCAGGGCGAGGATGTCGCTGCGGTGCACGATGCGCTCCCCTGCCTCATGCGCGGCGACGATTTCTGGATTGTCCGGCTTGATGGCGCTGGAGAACACGACGGTGTTCTTGCCTTCGACGTTCTTCGCCTGCTGGCCGAATTCGACGGTGATGCCGAGGCTTTGCAGACGGTCGGTTTTGGCGCTTGGCTCACGGTCCGAACCATCGACCTCGACGCCCTGCTCATGCAGCATTTCAGCGAGCACGCTCATGCCCGCGCCACCGATGCCGATGAAATGCGTGGCACCTAGGTCATGCACCGTCTCTTCAGGTGCGAACGACGCATGGGTTGGGTCAAGAATTATGGTACCGGCTTCACGCTGGTTGTCAGACACGATTGCTCCTCGTAAATTGTTTTCAAGCTCATTTCATTATGGCCGCACCCATGGTCTCCCACGGGGTGCGGCATGATTGTTCGGCCGGTTAATCAGCTGGCTGATCGATTAGCGCGAGCACGCGCTTCGCCATGACTTCGGCGGCGTCGCGGATGCCGTATTTCCACGCGTTGGCACCGTATCGGGACAGCTTGTCCGGATCGGCAAGCAGTTCCGGCACATGGCCACGGACCCAATCCGGGGTGAAATCGCCATCCGCCACCATCAAGCCCCCTTCCGCGTCGACCACGGGCTGCGCGTTGAAACGCTGCTCGCCATTGCCGATTGGCAGAGGCACGTAAATCGCCGGCAGTCCCAAAGCCGTCAGCTCGCTGACCGTGCCGGCTCCGGAACGGCAGATGATCAGATCGGCGCAGGCGAACGCCAGATCGATGCGTTCCAGATAGGGAGCCACACGGTAATCGCCATCCGAAACGTGGTCGGGGCCAAGCTCGCCGAGCACATCCTCTCCGGCGCTTACCGACACCAAGGAACGCACTTCGTCGTCTTTGCCCTTACCGGTCAGATGAATCACCTGGGCGTGCGCAAGCAGGTCCTTGGCGGAAGCGGCCACAGCCCTGTTCACGTTCACCGCACCCAAGGATCCGCCGGTGACGACCACGAGCGGACGGTCCGAATCGACGCCAAGCTGCGCCGCGGCGGCTTTACGAGTGGCGGTACGGTCATGTTCCAGATCGGACGCCAATCGTGCGATTGCCGGACGAAGCGGCAGGCCCACGCGTTCGACTTCGACGCCCCTGCGTGGTTTCAGTCCTGGCTGGGCGTATGCGGCACCGATCATGGACGCCCAACGCGCGCCCAGCTTGTTGGCCATGCCCGCACGTGCGTTCTGTTCGTGAATCGCAATCGGAATTCCCATGCTGTGCGCGGCCGCGTATACGGGTGCGGACGTGTATCCGCCGAAACCGACGACCACTTGGGCCTGATGCCGGGTGAGGATGTCACGTACTTTGGCCTTCTCGGCCTTCCATTTGGCTGGAAACTGCAACGCAGCCTTGTTGGGCCTGCGCGGGAACGGCACTTTTTCGATGGTTTCCAGTTCGAAACCGGCCTGCGGAACCAAATCACGCTCCAGACCGACGGCGGTGCCCACCACCGCGATATCCGCTTCCGGTTCAAGCTCGCGAATCACATGCGCCACGGCGAGCAGAGGATTGACGTGGCCTGCCGTGCCGCCACCGGCAAGAACGATATGCTTCTGATTGCTCATAATCCACGAGCTTAGCCCACCATGCGGCGGCAGGCCACGCGGCATACCGCCGCCGATGCAGATACTTACATTTCGTCTACTTTTCTTTTGCTTGCTTCGCAACTCGCATGACGGGAACCGATTACAGTATGCGGTTCTCGGCTTTGACCTGCGGCTGCTCCTTCATCAGGCTGATGGCCACGCCGGCGGCCCCCAGACACATGATAAGAGACGATCCGCCTGCTGATACGAACGGCATCGGCACGCCCATGACCGGCAGCAGGCTGACGACGACGCCGATGTTGACAAACGCCTGGCCGACGATCCATACCGCGATGCACACCAACGCCATGGTGATGTACCGGTCGCGGACCTGCACGGCCACCATCAGCATGCACCACGTCATGACGATAAACAGCAGAATCACCATGGCTGCTCCGACGAATCCGGTTTCCTCGCCGATGATGGCGAAGATGAAATCGTTGTGCGCTTCGGGAAGATAGCCCCATTTCTCGCCGGAATTGCCGATGCCGACGCCCAACAAGCCGCCGGATGCGATCGCGTATTTGCCGTGGACCGCCTGATAGCACACGCCCTGCAGGTCGGACGGAGAGCAGGTCCGGTAGGCCGCCATGATGCGGCCGAGTCGGTTGGGGCTGGTCAGAATGAATCCGACGATACCGCATATGCCAAGCAGCGCGGCTCCGGCAAGCCATTTGCCGGGGAATCCGCCAAGCAGCAATGCAATGCCGCCAATTGCGAGAATAATCAAGCCCGTACCAAGATCCTTGCCGGACATGACCAGGCAGAACGCGCACAGATAGCCGAGAATAAGCTTGGAGTACGCGCGGGGCGCGCCGACCTTCTTCACCTGCTTGCGCGCGTTGATCAGCTCGTTCGGCATCCAGATGCATAACGCCAGCTTGACGATTTCCGCGGGCTGCATGGTGAACACGCCCGGAATGCCGATCCATCCTTTGTTGCCGTTGACTTCGACGCCCAATGGCGTCAGTGTGGCGGCCTGCATGACCATGGCGCCAAGCAGGAACCAGAAGCTGATCTTTCGGTAGAAGCTGGCCGGCAGCATCATCGTGATGAATGCTATGACCAGCCGAACACGCAGTACATGCCCTGTTTCAGCGCCTGCGCCCATGGCGACTGCCCGTTGGCGATCATGTTCACCGAAGAGCTGGAGAACACCATGATCACGCCGAAGATCGTGAGGATGATCACGCATAGGCGGAATCCGTGGAAGCACCATAACGGGTTGGCGAGATTACGCGTTCCGCCGTTCTTCAACGGTTCTCGTGTCTGTGCCGCGGCGCGTCCGTCATGTTCGGGCGGCTTGCGGAAGACGTGATGCTACGGCTGGCCTCAGGCTTCCCCATGCTCATTCACCCAACGCTGAGCCTGCTGCGCGAACTGGTTTCCGCGATCGGCGTACGACTTGAACTGGTCCATGGACGCGCAGGCCGGAGCCATGAGCACCACATCGCCGGATTGCGCGTAGGTGCCGGCAGCATCGATGGCGCGGGCCATGACGGTGTCGTTGTCCGTGGGATCGATGATGGACATGGGAATGTCGGGAGCGCTTGCCTTGAACGCGTCCAGCATTGGCTGCTGGTCCTTGCCGATGATGATGGCCGCCTTGATGGTGTGCGCCTGGTCGGCGACGAGCTGTTCGAAACGGCTTCCTTTGGCAAGTCCGCCGGCGATCCACACCACGGACTTGTCCGCGAAGCTGTCAAGCGACGCCTTGGCCGCATGCGCATTGGTGGCTTTGGAGTCATCCACGAAACGGATGGTGCCACCGTCGGACGTTTTGGCGACGGCGACGGTCTGGATGCGGTGGCCGCCCGGCGTGAACTGCTTGAGCGCGGCCAACGCCTTGTCTTTGTCTGCTCCGAGGCCCAACACCAGCGCCAACGCGGTCAGGCGTCGGCGAGCAGATGCGGGTAGACCGTGCCATCCGGCTCGGTCAGATGCGTGAAATCGGTGACCTTCGCCACTTGGAACGGCTTTCCCGCTTCTCCGCCGGCAATGCCGGACATGTCGACGATCCAGCCATCTTTCACACCGATCTGCCCGTCCTTCGGCTCGGCCAACGTGAAGCCGATCCTGCGGCATTCCGGCGTGGTCTGGGCCGCGAACGCCAGTTTGGTGACGCGTTCGTCGTCGGCGTTGTAGACCAGCGCCTTCTTGACGTTGTGGAACACCTTCGCCTTGTCGGCGGCATAGTTCTCGATGCCGCCATGCCAATCGAGATGGTCGTCGGCGATGTTGGTGATCGCCGCGCAGTCGAGTTCCAGAGAATAGGTGAAATGCAGCTGGAACGAGCTCAGTTCGACGCAGAGCACGTCGTTCGCGGGGTCGACGGCGGCGTGCGACACGGCTTTGCCGATGTTGCCGACGGCGGGAGCGGTCAGGCCGCATGCGGTCAGCATTTCGGAGGTCATTTCCGTGGTCGAGGTCTTGCCGTTGGTGCCGGTGATGCCGATCCACTGCGCCGGCTTGCCGGTGGTGTTGCTGTTCACGCGCAGCTGCCAGGCCAGTTCGACTTCGCTCATGACCGGTATGTTGCGTTTCTGCGCCTCAAGGATGAATGGCGTGCGCGGGTTGAAGACCGGCGAGGTCATCACCATGTCGGTATTGTCCCAATCGATTTGGTCGAAGGAATGCAGGTCGGCGTCCGGCTTCTTCTCATCCACGCCCAGCACTCTGCCGGCACGGGAGCCCAGCACTTCCATCATGCTTTGCCCGGAGACACCGAGACCAGCCACGATTACGGTCTTGCCATCCATATTCATATCCATCACCCTTCAATCGGAAACGTCATTTGCCGTGATAGCACACTCATATTGCGGGCGTAAAGCCGCGCCCGCAATCGTGTCATAGGCCGGAACGGGCCACCCAATCGCCGTAGAACAGCACCAAGGCGATCAGCACGAACAGCATCTCGATCATCCAGAACCGGACCACGACCTTCACTTCCGGCCAGCCCTTCAATTCGAAATGATGATGGATCGGAGCCATCTTGAAAACGCGCTTGTGGGTCATCTTGAAGTAGCCGACCTGGATGATGTCGCTCATGGTCTCGATGACGAACAGACCGCCAAGGATGATCGCCAGGAATTCGGTGTGCGTGGCGATGGACATGGCTGCGAACAGACCGCCAAGCGCCAAGGAGCCGGTGTCTCCCATGAAGATGGAGGCCGGATTGGAGTTGTACCACAGGAAGCCGAAGCAGGCTACGGCCGCGCACGCCGCGATGATGGTCAGGTCAAGAGGATCGGACACCGCATAGGTGAAGCCTGGATGGTCCGAACCCTTGAGGTGGTAGAACTCCCAGAACGCGATGATCGCATAGCCGATGAAGGCGATCATCGAGGAGCCGGCGGCCAAGCCGTCAAGACCGTCGGTCAGATTGATGGCGTTGGTCCATGCGGTCATCAGGAAATTCACCCAGATCACGAACAGCACGATGGCCACGACACGACCGGCGAATTCAAAGCTGAAGAACGGCTTTTCGATGAAGCTCATGCCGGCCTGGGCGCTGGGGAAGCCGGATTTGGTCGGCAGAATCAGCGCCAGCACCGCGTATATGGTGGCGAGGATGAACTGTCCGATGAACTTGCCCTTGACGGTCAGTCCCTCGCTCTGCTTCTTGCGGACCTTCGCGAAATCGTCGATGAATCCCAAGAATCCCATCGACAGCATGGCGAACAGCACCAACACCGCGGACCACGACGGCACCTCTCCCCTGGTGAGGAACCGATACAGTGCCGAGGAGCACCAGCCGAGCACCACCGCGAGGTTGATGACCACGCCGCCAAGCGTCGGCGTGCCGCGCTTGACGAGATGCGACTTCGGGCCATCCTGACGGATGTACTGTCCGTAATTGAGCTTGTGCACCAACTTAATCAGCAGCGGAGTGCCCACAATCGTCACGACGAGCGACACCATAATGCCGATGATGAGTGAAATCACCTGATCTTCTCCGTTTCAGTCAGCTATGATCGGCACGACGCCGATTCCGTCAGTTTTGCGTCCAACGCTCCGCCAGAGCGCTCAATCCGGACGCGTGGGATCCTTTCAGCAACACCACTGTACCCTCATGGTCGGTCGCAAGCCGGGTGACCATTCGGTCGGCCTGTTCGGCATCATGCGCCCATTGCACCATCGTCGGGTCGGCGGCAACCGCCTTGCCGCCCTGCGCCATGGCCTCGGCAAGCGCGTCCAACGCCTCGTCGGAAGTGCTGCCGACCGTCACAAGCGCGTCCGCACCGCCCTCGACGGCGTATCTGCCGACGTCCTCATGCAGGCGATGCTCATCCGGTCCGAGCTCCAGCATGGCTCCGAGAACCGCTATTCTGAACGGCTGCTGCTCGGCGCCGGCATGCCAGCGCGACAGGCCATCGAGTCCGGCCTTCATGGAATCGGGGTTGGCGTTGAACGAATCGTCGATCAGTGTGAACGACGTTTCGGGCTTGGTGACGGTGGACACCGCCATGCGATGCGGGCTGATGCTCGTCACGTCGGATAGGCCGGAGGCCACGTCGTCAATCGGCATGCCCAACGTCATCGCCACCGTGGCTGCGGCAAGCGCGTTCATGACGTTGTGCTGTCCGCAGATGCCGAGCGTGACGTTGGCGTGCCGGCCTGTCTTGTCTTCCAGTACGAATGACGGATGGTCGAGATCGTCGCAGCGCACGTCGAGCGCGGTCGTGTCCAGTTGCGCGTCTTCTTTCTGCGGCAGGCCGAACCACAGCACATCGGCCGGAGCGATGGCGCTCATCGCGGCCACATGTTCGTCGTTGGCGTTGAGGATGGTCAGGCCGCCCGGCACCAGTCCGCGTACGATTTCCGATTTGGCTTGGGCGATGCGTTCCGCAGAGCCGAATTCTCCCAGATGCGCCACGCCCACCTTGAGCACCACGGCGATGTCCGGCGGAACCAGGGAGGTGAGGTTGGCGATTTCGCCCACGTGATTGGCGCCCATTTCCGCCACCAGGAAACGCGTGCCGGCGTCACCTTGAGCGACGTCAGCGGCAGGCCGATCTCATTGTTGAACGATCCGACCGGAGCGACGGTGTCGCCCATTTTGGACAGCAGCGATTTGAGCAGATCCTTGGTGGTGGTTTTGCCGACGGAACCGGTGATGCCGATGACGGTGAACGGCGATTCCAGCGCGCGCCGACGCTCGATATTATGCTTGGCGAGCGCTCCCAACGCCTTGACGGTGTTTTCTACGACGATCTGCGGCACCTGCGCGCCCGCGATTTCGTGGTCGACCAGTGCGGCCACAGCCCCCTGCGCGCCGACCTTCGGCACGAAATCATGACCGTCGACGCGTTCGCCGGCAATCGCCACGAAAACGGATCCCGGCACGATCTGGCGCGAATCCGTGAAGGCGCTGATGGCCACCGGTTCGTCGGTCGGCACGGTCGTCGGCATCAACCGTCCATCAACCGCCTGCGCGATCTCCGTCAGGCTCATCGGCATCATGGTCGGGCTGCTCACTGTCGTTACTCCTCTAATGGTTGGGTTTGTGTTTGATGTGGAGAATGTTTCGTTCCACGTTTAGTTCAGGTCACGCGAGACGCGTAACGCGCTTTTGATGTTGGCTTTCCTCACGCCGGCGGCCAGCACCATGGCGATGGACAGGGACAGCGAACGGCTGTCCGTCTGGCCGTATGCCGTCGCGGCCTGCGCCGCAAGCAGGTCGGATTCCTGGGTTCGTCCCGCGATGCGGGTCTGTTTGCCGACCGCGCATCCGAATTTTGCGACGAGTTTCGCAACCTCGGCATCGCTCAAACCATTGTCATCGCAGGCAAGCACATCGACGCTGACCGATTGCAACGCGTCCTCACGCAGGGTCTCTTCATCCACGCGAGGATCACAGCGGCTGCGCCGTCTTCGGCGCACACCGCCATGGTACGTTGCACATCGATGGCCGACAGAGGATATTCCAGATTGAGGAAGCGTTCCAATGACTGTGAATCGGACGAGCTGATCACGCCGACGGGGTTGCCCAGCATGTGCAGGAAATCCGCGAGGTTCCTCACTTCGGATTCCACGATCTCCCTGTTCTTCCCCGTGATGGCGAATACGGCCAATGCGTCGGACGGATTGCCGGCCATGTCGCTCACCAGTTTGCCGAGCTGTCCCATGGTGGGTTCGGCGTAGATGAGCGGAATCTGGATGTCGTCGGTTTGACCGCGCAGCGCATGGGGCACAATCGCGCCATATGCTCCCTGCTCCTGAGCCTGCGACAACTGGTGCACGTCCACATCGGCGGACGGGACGAACAGTGCGCCGGGACGCACCGATTCGACATCATCCGCGATGGAAGTGATCGTCACTTCAGCCGCCGACGTCGGATCAAGATCGAAACCGTATCGGCTGGCAAGCAGCCCTAAAGTCATTCGTCTGTTCATGGATTCGCTGACCGCGCTCACCTTTCCGCCCCTCCGTGTCTGAATACGTATTCGCTCACCAATTCACCGGAATAGCATCCGTGCGAGGTGAAGACGCCGGCACTTCATACTTCTGCATAAGGAATTCACCAATCTCCGCGGTGACAGGACCCGCCGTCAAACCGCCGAAGCTGCCTTGGGGGTCTTTGAGCACCACGGTGATGACGAAGCGTGGATTATCCGCGGGAATGATCGTCGAGTAATCGCTGATGATCGAAGTCAGTTGGCCGTTCGCTCCGGCGACTTCTGCTGTGCCTGATTTCGCCGCCATACGATAGCCGTCGACCTTCACGAAAGTGTTGTAGTGTTCAGCGGACGATTCCATGGCGTTGAGCATCTGGCTCGCCACGGATTCGTCGATGACGCGTGTCGCCTCGCCCTTGGACTGCTGCTCTTCGACATGCCCCGCGGTGTCGGTGATGGACTTGATGATGCGTTGCGGCTTTTTGACGCCCTTGTTGGCTATCACCGAAACCGCGTTGGTCAGCTGCATGACGTTCACCGTGTACCCTTGACCGAACAGCACGGTGTTGCGGGTTCGCCTGTCCCAGCTATCCGAGGGGTGCAGCACGCCTTCGGATTCGCCTGGCAGGTTCAGTCCTGTGGCCTGTCCGATACCGAATTTGCTGATGAAGTTGTACCGCTGCTCGTTGGTCATCTTGTCTCCGGCAATGACCATGCCAACGTTCGACGACTGTTCGAGGATGCCGGCGAGCGTCCAATGTTCGTTGCCATGGTCCACCGCGTCCTTATAGGTCTGTCCTTCCACGGTCACCGTGTTCGGTACCGTGAATTTGTCATCGACCTTGTGCAATCCCAGTTGCAGCATGCCCGACATGGCCAGCACCTTGCCGATGGAGCCAGGTTCGAAGGTCTCGCTCACCGCCCGGGAGGCGCCCATCTTCGCCTGGTCGCTTCCGGCCTCGGTCGTATCGCTGTCCGCCAAAGCGAGGATGTCGCCCGACTGCACGTCCTGGACCATGGCGATGCCCCAAGCGGAATGGTATTTGTTTTCGCTGTCGCTCAGCACTTTCTCGGTGTACCACTGCACATCCCGATCGATGGTGAGGGTGACGTCGGATCCGTTGACCGCGTCTTTGGATTCGGTCATGGTTCCGGGGATTTCGACGCCGCTGTTGCCCTGTTGGTACACCTGGTAGCCGTCACGGCCCGTCAATGTCTTATTTTCCATCTGCTCGATGCCGGCCACGCCCTTGCCGTCGGCGTCGACACCACCCAATAGCGAACCCATCAAAGTGCCGTTGGAGTACAGACGTTCGTTGCTTAGTTCCGCGTAGACGATGCCGCCGAGGTTCAGCTTGGAGATTTTACGCTTGACCGCAGGCGTCACGTCCTTCTTCAATACCACGTATTGCCCGCTGATCGACAGTTTGGCGCCCAGTTCCGTGGCGTCCATGCCCAATACGGGGGCCAGCAGACGAGCCACGGCTGCGGCTCCCGTCACGCCGACCGGCTTGCCGTTGATCTGGTGGCAGTTGCTGCCGGTCTGTTTGGTGCAGGTGGTCGGTATGAACGCCTGCGCCTGTTCGGGGTTGCCGATGATGGTGTAGCGTTCGACACTTTGCGCGAGAATCGCGCCATTGGTATCCATGATCTTGCCGCGTCGAGCCTTCAACGTCACGGTGGTGGTGCGGCTTTGCGCCGCGGCCTGCGCCATCCCTTTGCCGTTGACCAGTTGAATATTGGCAAGTTGGATAAGGCAGGTGGTGCCCATCAGCGCCAGAACGACGCCGATGGCCATGGTTTTCGTCAACAGGTTCTTGTGGAAGAACGTGTAGATCCTGCGGATAGGGTTCACCGGGTCTTGTCTCCACTTGCGTTTGCCTGATAGCCGTTCAGATCGATGGTCAATGCGCCTTTCTGCGGGACCATGCCCATCTCTTCGGCCTTGCTCGGCAATGAGGCGTCAAGTTCGTCGAGCTTGGCCTGATCGCCCTCGACGTCCTGGGTCAGCTGGGTGATATGCGTTTCGATTTGGCTCGCCTCGAAGGAATTCTGCACCATTTGGGTACGCAGCATCAGTGAGCCCAGCAGGCATACACCAAGGAACACCGCGGCGATGACCAGGTGCAGCAGCGGCGTGCTGCGGGTCCGCGTCCATGTGATGAGTTGTTCGAAGCCGTGACGGATGCCGTTGCCTTCGACTCTGGTCCCTTTGATGACGTGCAGTTCGGGACGCGTGGTGCCGATGGTCTCGGTCTGGCTTTTGCGGCCGGCCGGAGCCGCATTCGAAGCGATCGTTCTTGGTGCCGCCACTTCAGTCCCTTCTTCCTTGTCTGGTCATGCTTGCGTAATCCGCGCCTTGGTCGAACCGTTTGCGCCATCGTGCGGGAATCGGTCTGGTCAATTCCACCGCGCGCAATCTGACGGACGCCGATCGTGGATTGTTGGCGATTTCCTCCGCGTCCGCCTTGATGGCGCCGCGGGTCAGTTCCTTGAAGAACGGCATCATGTCGGGCGGCACCACGGGCATATCCGCCGGAGCGTCGACCTTAAGCCCTTGGTTCATGAAGGCTTTGACGGTTTTGTCTTCCAACGAGTGGTACGACTCCACCACCAGACGTCCTCCCACTGCAAGGTGGTTGGCGATTTGCGGCAGCGTGCCGGCAAGCTTGTCCAGTTCGCCGTTGACTTCGATGCGCAGCGCCTGGAAGACGCGTTTCGCGGGGTTGCCGGCGGGACGGTGGGCCTGCGGCACGACCTCGTCCACCAAACGATTGAGCTGGCCCGACGTGGTCAGCGGCTCGGTTTCACGCCGGCGTACGATTTCCCGTGCGATCTGCTTGGAGAACCGCTCCTCGCCGTATGTGCGGAAGATACGCACCAAATCGGCGAACGAATATTCGGCGAGCACCTGCTCTGCGGTCAGGGGCTGCGTCACGTCCATACGCATGTCGAGCGGCGCGTCATGGGAATAGGAGAAGCCACGTTCCGTCTCATCGATCTGCAGGCTGGACAATCCGAGGTCCATGAACACCGCGTTGACCTTGTCGACGCCTTGGTCGGAAAGCACTTGGGAGAAGTCGTCGAATGCCGCGTGCACGGGCGTGAAACGGTCGGCAAGGCCATCCATTTCCATGCGTTTCGTGGCGAGCGCGAGCGCCTCGGTGTCCCGGTCGATGCCGATCAGGCGGGCGTTGGGGCTTGCTTTGAGGAACGCTGTGGAATGCCCGGCGAGGCCGAGGGTGCAATCCACCGCGATCGAGCCGGGCTTCGCCAATGCCGGTGCCACCAAGTCCACGCAATCGCGGAGCAGCACCGGCTGATGAATCGTCGTCACGTCTGTCATTAGAACTCCATCGCCGGCAATACGTCATCGGCAATGTCGGAATATCCTTGTTCCTTGTCGGCCAAGTAATCCTCCCATGCCTGTCTGTTCCAAATCTCGGCCCGGGTTCCCACGCCGATCACCACAATGTCGCTGTCCAGATTCGCGTAATCGCGGAGCATCTGCGGCACAAGCACGCGTCCTTGCTTGTCTGGCTCCTGGTCGACCGCGCCGGAAAGGAACACACGCAGGTAGTCGCGTGCCGCCTTGTTTCCCATGGACGTGTGTTGGATCTGCACCGCGATCCGTCTGAATTCCGATTGCGGCAGCAGGTAGACGCATCGTTCCTGGCCTCTTGCCATCACCATGCCGGAGCCCAGTTGGCTGCGGAACTTCGCAGGCAATGCCATACGTCCTTTGGCGTCGATTTTCGGAGTGTAGGTGCCCAGCAGCAATGGCGGCAAGCCCGCCATCATGCCGCCGGATTGAGCCGGGTCATCGTCGGAGACGGGTTCTGCTCCAATGTCATGGACCATTACCGCACCTCCTTTTTGCCCACACTCGGCCCACCAATCCGAGACACTTTCCCCACTCTACCCCACCGCTCACCATTTTTCCCCACGAAAAAAGCAAAAATGCCTCAAAATATTGTCGATTTCTCCCCATATTTGAGATTGCGCGTCCGCACCGTACAGTTCCGGCGTGTCAGCCCATCGCGATTCGCCGCGGCCAATCGCCGCTCGTAGAAGCCTTGGGGTACATTAGAGTGCCTTAAGTTTTTGATGAAGGGACAGCAATGTCGAGTTATTCCGCCCAGTTGCGTGAGGAGCAACAGGCCGTCAGCCGCGCATATGATCGTCTGGACGCGTTGAGGGCGCAGGCTCGGTCGCGTCTCGACACGGTCCGGGCCGCAGGATCGCACGGTTCGCCCACGCAACGCACCGAACGCGATTCCTTCGCCACCATGTACGAGGACCGTCTCACCCAGCTTCGTGCGGTGGAGGATCGTCTGGTTTTCGGCAGGCTCGACGACGTGCATGGCGCGCATCGCTACATTGGGCGTATCGGCCTGTCCGATGAGGATCATGAGCCGATTCTCACCGACTGGCGCGCCGACGCGGCACGCCCGTTCTATGAGGCGACGCCTTCGAATCATGGCGACATCGTCATGCGCCGGCATATCACGTTGAGTTTCAGGGAAGTGGTCGGCGTCGAGGATGAGGTGCTCGACGTGCATTCCGATCAGGTCGGCGAGGCGTCCTCCAATGGCACATTGACCGGCGAGGGTGCTCTGCTTGCGTCGCTTAACGCCAAACGCACCGGCAAGATGACCGATATCGTGGCCACCATCCAGGGCGAGCAGGACCGTATCATCCGTGCGGACCTCAACCAGGCGGTGGTGGTGCAGGGCGGTCCGGGAACCGGCAAGACCGCGGTCGCGTTGCATCGCGCGGCCTACCTGTTGTATACGCATCGTCGCGCGTTGCAGCGTTCCGGAGTGCTGGTGGTCGGCCCCAGCTCGACGTTCCTGCATTACATCGACCAGGTGCTCCCCTCGCTGGGTGAGACGGGTGTGGTCAGCCGTACCATCGCGGATCTGATTCCCGGTATCATCGCCACCGCGCATGACGACCCGTATGCGGCCAAGCTCAAGGGTGAACGCCGTATGGCCAAGGCGATCGCCAATGCCGTGGCGGCTCGTGAACGCGTGCCTTCGCATCTGCCGGTCATCCGCATCAACGGTTTCAACGTGCCGATGGTACGTGCGGATATCGAGCAGGCCATCGCCGATGCCAAGCGCACGCGGCAGCCGCATAACAAGCGCGCGAGACCTTCGTGCGCGACATGCTGTCGGCCATGCGCAACCGGTACGTCGAACGGCTTGACTACGAGCCGGAGCAGGCCGAGCTTAACGATGTGATGCAGCAGTTGCGTATGAACGACGATTTGCGCAAGACGCTGAACCTCGCATGGCTGCCGATGACCGGCGAATGGTTGGTCGACCAGCTGTTCGCGAAACCGCAGCAATTGCGCCGTTTCGCCCCCTGGCTCGAAGAGCGTGACATCGAGACGCTGACGCGTCCGAAGGGCTCGCCCTTCACCGTCAGCGACGTACCTCTGCTGGATGAGGCCATGGAATTGCTTGGACCGGATCCGAAGGCCGTGTCCAGGCAGAAGGCGTTGGATGCCAAGCGCGCCGAGGAAGAGCAGTTCGCCAAGGACACGCTGGCGCAGGCCGGTATCGGTTCCGGCATCGTCACTTCGCAGATGCTGGTGGACAATATCAATGGTATGGACGCCGAATTAACCGCGCAGCGCGCCGCGGCCGACCGCGAGTGGACGTATGGCCATATCGTGGTGGATGAGGCGCAGGAGCTGACCGCGATGGATTGGCGCATGCTGATCCGTCGTTGTCCGTCGCGCTCGTTCACGATTGTGGGCGACGTGGCGCAGACCTCCGCGTTGGGCGGTACCCGGTCCTGGCGTCGCATGATGGACCCGCTGTTCAGCGAACGCAACTGGCAGCTCAACGAGTTGACGATCAACTACCGCAATCCGAAGGAGGTGTCGCAGCTCGCCAGCGATTTCGCCTCGTCCGAAGGCCTGTACATCTCCACGGTGAACGCCGTGCGTGGCGTCCCGGATTCAGTCAAGCGTCTCACCTTGCGTGACGATAGCCTGATCGGCGACGCGTCGCGCAGCAGACCGTCGAGTTGGTGCGCGCCTACGTTTCCTCCGACGGTACCGGTCGTGTGGCGATCATCGCGCCGGACGATATGCTCAAGCCGTTGCGCGCACGCGTATACGCACAACTTCAGGATGAGCTCGACCCGAAGGAATTCGACAGGCTCGATGCCCAGAGTTCCTGGGACGAGCAGGTCACCGTATGTTCCACACAGACCGTGAAGGGTCTGGAGTATGATGCCGTGATGGTGGTCCAGCCCGGACGAATCGAGGAGAACGCGCCGTCGCGTATCGTAGCGGCCTCCGATTTGTATGTCGCCATGACGAGGCCCACGCAGCGTCTGCTTATACTGCGGACAAAAGACGACGAAAAGCTGCTCAAGCTATAAGGTAGGAACCATGCCTAAAGCATTGTTACTTGAAAACATCCATCCCGACGCGGCGCAGTCGCTGCGCGACCATGGCTTCGAGGTCGAGTGCCTCAAGGGAGCCTGAGCGAGGACGAGCTGATTGATGCGTTGGAAGGTGTCGACCTGCTCGGCATCCGTTCCAAGACCAGTGTGACCCGCAAGGTCATCGACGCGCGTCCGACGCTCACCGCGGTCGGCTGCTTCTGCATTGGCACCAACCAGGTGGATCTCGAATACGCGGGCAAGAACGGCATCGCCGTCTTCAACGCGCCGTATTCGAATACCCGTTCCGTGGTGGAGCTGGTGATCGGCGACATCATCTGCCTGATGCGCCGCATTCCCGCGCACACCCATCATATGAAGCACGGCATGTGGGATAAGTCCGCCTCCGGCTCCCATGAGGTCCGAGGCAAGACGCTCGGCATCATCGGCTACGGCAACATCGGCTCCCAGCTTTCCGTCGTCGCCGAGGCGCTTGGCATGCGCGTGCTGTTCTATGACATTGAAGAGAAGCTCGCCATGGGCAACGCCCACCGTTGCGACACGCTCAACGAATTGCTGGAACAGTCCGATGTGGTCACGCTTCATGTGGATGGACGCAAGTCGAACACGGGATTCTTCGGCGAAGACCAGTTCGAGCATATGAAGCAGGATGCCATCTTCATCAACCTGTCCCGTGGTTTCGTGGCGGATTTGGATGCGTTGAAGAAGCATCTGGATTCCGGCCATCTGTCCGGCGCGGCGGTGGACGTGTTCCCAATCGAACCGAAGAAGACCGGCGACGAGTTCCTGACCGACCTTGCGGACGAGGACAACATGATCCTCACCCCGCATATCGGCGGCTCCACGCTTGAGGCGCAGAAGTCCATCGGACAGTTCGTCTCCCAGCGTCTTGAGGATTATTGGTTCAAGGGTTCCACCATGTTGTCGGTGAATCTGCCGCAGATCACCCTGTCCGACATCAAGTCGAATTTCCGCATCGCCCACCTGCATGCGAATCTTCCGGGTGTGCTGGCACGCGTCAACCGTGTGCTGGGCGAGGACGGCATCAACATCGCCGCCCAGGCCTTGGGCACGGAAGGCGAGATCGGCTATGTGGTCACCGATGTGGCGCAGCGCCCGGACCAGAGGCTCTCGACCAGCTCGCCTCCATCGAGGGTACGATCCGCATGCGCGTGATCAGCTGAGCACGCAATACGAAACGTTACGATAATGCGGGCGGTCAACCATCAGGATTGGAACCCCGCCCGCATTATATATGCTGTATTTGCTTACGGATGCGGCACCCGTCTCACGCCATCATTCGGAACTTGCGCCCTTCAGCTCGTCGATGGCCCTTTGGAAGTCCTCCAGATTCTCGAAATTCTGGTAGACGCTGGCGAAGCGCATGTACGCCACCATGTCCAAGTCACGCAGCGGCTTGAGAATCGCCTTGCCGACCTCATCAGATTTGACTTGGGCCAATCCTCGTGAACGAAGATCCTCCTCGACCTTCTGCCCCAGCATCTTCAGATCGTCCTCGTTGATGGGACGGCCCTGGCATGCCTTGCGCACGCCGGAAATCACCTTATTGCGGTCGAATTGCTCGACGTTTCCGGAACGCTTCACGACCAATAGCATGGTCGTCTCCAATGTGGTGAATCGCTTGGAGCATTTCGGGCATTCGCGCCTGCGACGGATGGAGTGACCATCGTCGCTAATACGGGTATCGACCACCTTGGTGTCTGGATTCTGGCAAAACGGGCAATGCATGTTGTCCAGAATAGACTGAGCCCTTGAAATAAGCCACGCTTGGCGGTCCCTACGCCTCATGGGGAACAATGAGGCGCTGCCCCGCATGCAAAGACACCGTATCAAGGTTGTTCAGCCGCATCAGTTCATCCACCGTATCTCCGACATTGCCACCCTCCGGAGTGATGCTCGCCGCATACCTCCACAAGGTGTCGCCGGGTTGCACCGTATACACGACGACAGCGGTGGAATCCGGCGCGGACTGCGCACTTCCGGGCGCGATGAATCCAAAAAGACACCAGGCAAGACCGGCCGCCATGATCGCCATGCAATTCGATTTGCCACATTTCCGATATTCGCCGCACCGTTCACCACGCCACTCCTTTTCGAACAGCTGTTCTATCGAACGCTTGTTCCAAGTATGGCACATATGTTCGATAAACGCAAACACACCTCGAACAGATGTTTGATTTTATCGGCGTTTCGCGTTATGATTCTAAGGAACTACGAAAGGAGCCCATCGTGAGCACCATCCCCTTCACGCCCAAGAAGAGCGACGAGCGTCCGGATGAAAGCACGTTGACCGACCGCCAGCGCAAGGTGCTTGACGCCATCAAAACGCATTTGGCCAAGCAGGGATTCGCTCCTTCGTTCCGTGAGATCGGTGAGGCCGCAGGGCTTAAAAGCCCGTCATCCGTCAAACACCAGCTTCAGGTTCTTGACGAAAAAGGCTTCATCCGCATGAACGCGAACAAGGGGAGGGCCATCGAAGTGGTGAACCTCAATGACGAGGAGCCGAATGGAAAAGTCGCCCAGGTCATCCCGTTCCCCAGTCAGGACGATGCATGCGGCTCCATCATGGCCTCGCATGACGTTCCACTGGTCGGGCGCATCGCCGCCGCGTGCCGATCACGGCCGAGCAGCATGTCGATGATGTGATGAGGCTTCCCGAACGGCTTACCGGCACCGGCAATCTGTTCATGCTTGAAGTGCACGGTGATTCCATGATCGACGCCGCCATTTGCGATGGTGATTTCGTGGTGGTCCGCGAGCAGAACAGCGCGGAGAATGGCGATATCGTCGCCGCATTGCTGGATGACGAGGCCACGGTCAAGACGTTCCGCAAGGATCACGGCCATGTCTGGCTGATTCCGCACAATCCGGCCTACTCCCCATCGACGGCACGCATGCCGAGATCATGGGCAAGGTCGTCACCGTGCTGCGCAAGATCTGATTGCTTCACACGTTAAACGGCAAGGGCGTCGAACATACCATTTTGAGGCATGTCCGACGCCCTTTGCCATACCCTTTGCCATACCGCGCGGTTGTGCATTCACCTTGCGAATCCATCAAGAATGAACGCGAAGGCATTTCAAAATGTCGTCGCATTCTTGAAGTTCGGGAGCACGGTTCAGGAATGCAGTTCCTTGCGGCTGTCCGAATCGTATCCTTCAGGTTCAAGCTGGAAGGTGGTGTGCGGCACGGATACGGGGAAGTGCTCACGCAGGCAGTTCTGCAATTGGGAGAGGATGTCGGCGGCATCATCCATGGTCAGCCCGCGCTCCACTACCACATGGGCCATGACGACGGGCATGCCGGTAGAGACGGTGCTGGCGTGCAGGTCGTGCACGGCCACCACGTGCGGCACCTGCTCAAGATGTTCGCGCACCTCGTCCAGATCGAGTTCCTGTGGGGTTTCCTCCAGCAGCACGCGCACGGCGTTGCGCAGCAGCACGAACGCCCGGGGGATCATCATCAATGCGATGATGCCGCCCGCGACGGCATCGAAGCCGGCCCAGCCCGTTGAGATCAGCACGATGGCTGAAACGATCACGGCCACGGACCCCAATGCGTCGTTCATGACTTCGAGGAACGCGGCTTTCATGTTCATGTTGTCCTCGCTTTGCCCCGCGAGGATGAAGATCGAACCGACGTTGGCGGCAAGGCCGAGTATGCCCATGAACAGCAGCAACCGCACGTCGTGCACTTCGTCGGCGGCTCCGCCGAACAGCCTCATGCCGGCTTCGACGAGCGCGTAGATGCCGACGATCAGGAGCACGAGCGCGCCGACCGCGGCGGTGAGCACTTCGAGTCGCGCCCATCCCCAGGTGCGTTTGTTGCTGGGTTTGCGTTGCATGAGCACCGCGGTGACGGTGGAGGCGATCAGCACCGACATGTCGGTGAGCATGTGGCCGGCGTCGACCAGCAGCGCCAGCGATCCGGTGACGATGGCGCTGACCACTTCGGCGATGAACACCGTGGAAGTCAGCCCCAATGACATCATGAGTCTTTTCTGGTGTTCGGCCCCGCTTGCGGCGGTCGTGGCGTCCACACCCGCATGGTTGTGTGCCATGATGGGTTTCCTTTCGTCGTCTTTGGTTCGATCCGCGGCTATTGAAACCGCTTCTCAATACCATTTTCATTCGTCTCAAAACGCAGGAAACCCCAGCCCGAAGGCTGGGGTTTCCAAGTTCTGCTGGCAGTCTAGCGGCTCACCGCTCCCCTGTCAATAAAGTCAAACCGTCAATTAAAAACCGAACTGGGCGGCGGTTTCCTTCAGCGTCTCCGCGGAGCGCTTCAGGGCCGCGAGCTCACGGTCGGACACCGGGGTGTTGATGGCGGTATTGACGCCGGAACGGTTGAGCAGGGTCGGCACGGACATGCACACGTCGGAGATGCCGTGGAAGTCGTGCAGCATGGAGCTGACCGGCAGGATGCGGTTGGAGTCGCGCATGACGGCTTCGATGATGTCCACGCCGGACATGCCGATGGCGTAGTTGGTAGCGCCCTTGCCGTTGATGATCTTGTAGGCGGCGTTCTTGACTTCCTGGTGGATCTGCTCACGCACTTCGGCGTCCAGCGGATCATGGCCCGGCAGCGGGGTCCAGTCGCACATCGGGACGCCGCCGATGGTGGCGGAGGCCCACAGCGGGACTTCGGAATCGCCGTGTTCGCCGGCGATGTAGGCGTGCACGTTCTTGACGTTGACGCCGGTCTGCTGCGCGATCAGGAAGCGCAGACGGGCGGAGTCGAGGTTGGTGCCGGAGCCGAAGACCTGGTTGGCCGGCAGGCCGGAGATCTTCTGGGCCACGTGGGTGGCGATGTCGACCGGGTTGGTGATGAGCATGTAGATGGCGTTCGGAGCGACCTTCACGAGGCCCGGAATGATGGCCTTGAGGATGTTGATGGTGGCACCGACCAGCTCGAGGCGGGACTGGCCCGGCTTCTGGCGCGGGCCTGCGGTGATGACGATCATGTCGGCGTCACGGCAGATCTCCGGATCGTCGGAGCCGTCGATGGTCACGGTCGGATAGAAGCTGGAGCCGTGCTGCATGTCGAGCACTTCGGCCTCGACGCGTTCCTTGGCGATGTCTTCGAGCACGATCTCACGTGCGACGCCACGCTGAGCAGCAGCGAAAGCGAGAGTGGAGCCGACTGCGCCGGCACCGATGATAGCGAGCTTTGTGGGCTTGATTGGTGAATCCACCATGTGCTTTACCTCTCTTTTGAGCAAGAAGAACATCCCGCGTTGTGGCAGGGTATTTTCTTTCGATTTCAACCCTACTTTATCCATACAGCATGACGTTTCGCCGTGAATCCGCATGATTTGCAACCACTGAAAAGTGATTTTCGTCACAGCTTTGTGAGCGCTCACATACACTGCGCCCGTTGAAATGCAGCTGTTGCAATCCGTTGCAGCGTTTGCACGGCCGCTCCGGCAAACGTCATCGGGAACGGCTTGCGCGGAAGCTCAGTCGATGGCCTGCTCCACGATCTGCGCGGCCAGCTGGTCGTCGACCTCCGCTTCGAGCATCATGCCGTCGTCGCGGTATTCGACGTTGATCACCTTGCCGTATTCGCGCACGCGGGACATGAGCGAGCCGGCTGTGTACGGCAGCAGCGCCTCGACGTGCACGTTCGGCGTGGGCAGCATCGATTCCACGTGCTCGCGCAGTGCGTCGACGCCCTCCCCTGAAAACGCGGAGACGATGTGCGCTTCCGGCATCAGCGCCTCGATACGTTCGCGTGCGGCCTCGTCCATACGGTCGGCTTTGTTGAACGCCACGATCGTGGGGATCGTCTCGACGCCGTCGATGTCGGACAGCACGTCGTTGACGGCGTCGATCTGGGAGAACGGGTCGGGATGCGAGCCGTCGACCACGTGCACGATCAGGTCGGCGTCGGCGACTTCCTCCAACGTGGATTTGAACGCTTCGATGAGCTGCGTTGGCAGGCGGCGCACGAAACCGACGGTGTCCACATACGCGTACAGTCGCCCGTCCTTGGCTTTCGCACGGCGTACGGCGGTATCCAAAGTGGCGAACAGCGCATTCTCCACCAGTTCCGCGGAACCGGTCAGCCGGTTGGTCAACGACGATTTGCCGGCGTTCGTATAGCCGACCACGGCGACGGTCGGCAGGCCGAAGCGACGGCGCGCGCCACGTTTGACGTCACGCGCGGGCGCATCTGTGCGATCTGCCGGCGTAGTTTGGCGATTCTGCTGCGGATCACGCGACGGTCCATTTCGATTTTCGTCTCACCCGGACCACGCGAACCGATGCCCGCGTCGCCTGCCGCGCGGCCGCCCGCCTGACGCGACAGCGACCCGCCCCAGCCGCGCAGTCGCGGCAGCATGTATTCGAGCTGTGCCAGCTCCACCTGCGCCTTGCCTTCGCGCGAAGTCGCATGCTGTGCGAAGATGTCGAGGATGACGGCGGTGCGGTCGACCACCTTCACTTTGGTGGCGTCTTCCAATGCGCGTCGTTGGCTCGGCGGCAGATCATCGTCGACGACGATGGTGTCCGCCTCGTCCTGCGCCACGATGCCGGCCAGTTCACGCGCCTTGCCGGAACCCACGTATGTGGCCGCGTCCGGCTTGATGCGGTGCTGCAGCAGGCCGTCGCACACCACGGCGCCCGCGGTTTCGGCGAGCGCGGCGAGTTCTCGGAGCGATTCCTCGGCCGCGGCCTGCGTGGTCTCGCGGCTGGACCATACGCCTACGAGCACGACGCGTTCGAGCCTGACTTTACGGTATTCGACTTCGGTGACGTCCTGGATCTCGCCCAGACCCGCCACATGCTTCAATGCGTTGCGGGATTCGCGTTCCTGCCACTGTTCGTCGTGGGTTTCGCGAAGGTGTTCCCCGCCGTCGGTATCAAGCAGCACGTCGGATTGGTCGGCGAGCACTCCCCCGCGTCGCCTGCGGTCATGCTCTGCTCGATATCGTTCTCTTGGCTCAATGGCACCTCTCACGGTTGAACTATGGTGTCTTTATTATCATCATTGTCTAGAGACATGGGCATCACCGTTTTCGCCACGTGGACGCGATTACCGCGCGGATGCCGGAGGACGAACGTTTGCAAGGAGAGAGCATGGCACAGGCCGAGCAGTATTTCGCGGCGGAACCGCAGTCGAAGGACGTGCGCAGGAAGCTGCATGTCACGTTGCGTGGCAATGAGGCGGATGTGGAAGTGTCGAACGGCGTGTTTTCCGGCAATCGTGTGGATTTGGGCACGTCGGTGCTGCTTCGCCAGGCGCCGGAACCGCCGGAGGAGGGCACGTTCCTTGATCTGGGCTGCGGTTGGGGTCCGATCGCGCTGACGTTGGGTTTCGAATCGCCCAAGGCCGATATCTGGGCGTGGATGTGAACGAACGCGCGCTTGAGCTCACGCGCCGCAACGCCGAGTTGAACGGCATGGGCAATATCCATGCCGTCACCGCCGAGCAGGTTCCGGCCGTTCTCATGTTCGATCTGATCTGGTCGAATCCGCCGATCCGCGTCGGCAAGGAGGCTCTGCACGAGCTGCTGATGACGTGGCTGCCGCGGCTTACGCGGGCGGTGCCGCCTATCTGGTGGTGCAGAGGAATCTGGGTTCCGATTCGCTGATTCCGTGGCTCGCCACGCAGTTGGGCGACGGGTTTGAAGTGGGCAAGTACGCGAGTTCGAAGGGCTTCCGCGTCATCGAGGTTGTGAAGGCATGAAATTCGAATATCCTTCCGAACTGCCGGTTTCCGCGGCTCGCGACGAAATCGCCGAAGCCGTCAAGTCGAGCCAGGTGGTGATCGTCTCCGGACAGACGGGTTCCGGCAAGACCACGCAGCTGCCGAAGATCCTGCTTGAGCTGGGGCGCGGTTCGCACGGCAGGCAGATCGTGCACACGCAGCCGCGCAGGCTTGCCGCACGTACCGTCGCCGAACGAATCGCCAGCGAAATGGGCGTGACGTTGGGTGAGGAAGTCGGCTATCAGGTGCGTTTCACGGACGAAAGCTCGCCGAAGACGCGCCTGCGCGTCGTGACGGACGGTATTCTGCTGGCGCAGATCCAACGCGATCCGAAGCTCATGCAGTACGACACGATCATCATCGACGAGGCGCATGAGCGCAGTCTGAACATCGATTTCCTGCTCGGCTATCTGACGGCGCTGCTGCCCAAGCGGCGCGACCTGAAGCTCGTCATCACGTCCGCGACAATCGATTCGGTGAAGTTCCAGGAGCATTTCGAACACGCGCTGCACACGAAGGTGCCGGTCATCGAAGTGTCGGGACGCACGTATCCGGTGCAGATCGTGTATGAGCCGTTGGGCACCGCGCCCGGCGCTGATGCGTTCCGTGCCGGGTTTCGAAACGGGCGCGATGCCCGGCGACGCGGATTACGAGGCGCTGTCGGCCGCGCCGGATGGCAGGGACGGCCGCGATTCGCGCGACACGAACGTGGACATGCCCACCGCGGTGGCGCGCGCCTGCGCCGAATTGGTGATCCATTCCACGCACGACCGTGGTCCGCGCGACATTCTCGTGTTCGCTTCCGGCGAGCGCGACATCCACGATTTCGAGAACGCGCTGCGCCGCCATTACGGTCCGCGCGCGGCGGATATGCGCAGGCCGGATGCGATCGAGATCGTGCCGTTGTTCGCACGGTTGTCTTCGAAGGAACAGCATAAGGTGTTCGAACCGCATACGCATCAGCGTATTGTGATCGCCACGAATGTCGCCGAAACGTCGCTGACGGTGCCGGGCATCCGCTATGTGGTCGATCCGGGCACGGCGCGTATCTCCCGCTATTCGAAGACGGCGAAGGTGCAGCGTCTGCCTATCGAGCCGATCAGCCAGGCGAGCGCGAACCAGCGTTCGGGCCGTTGCGGCCGTATCGCCGACGGCATTGCGATCCGCTTGTATTCGCGTGAGGATTTCGAGACGCGTCCCGAATTCACGGAGCCGGAGATTCTGCGCACGTCCCTGGGCGCGGTCGTGCTGCACATGCTGTCGGTGGGTGTGGCGCGTACGGCGAAGGATGTGACGGATTTCGGTTTCATCGATCCGCCGGATATGAAGGCCGTGTCGGATGGTTTCAACGAGCTGACCGAGCTGAAGGCCGTGGCGCGCAAGCATGGCGAGGTGGTGTTGACGCATACCGGCCGTCTGCTGGCACGTATTCCGATCGACGTGCGTTTGGGCCGTATGGTCATCGAAGCCGCGAAGTCGACCACGCCGAACACTCTGGCGGCGGTGCTGGTAGTAGTCGCGTTCCTGAGCCTGCAGGATCCGCGCGAACGTCCCGACGAGAACCGTGAGGAGGCGGATCGATCCACAACCGGTATGCGGACCCGACCAGTGATTTCCTGACCGCGTTGAACCTGTGGGACCGCGTGTTCCAAGCGGATGGCGAGCCGAGCAATTCCGCGCTGCGCCGCATCTGCAAGACCGAGTACTTGAGTTGGCTGCGCATGCGCCAATGGAAGGATTTGGTCGCCCAGCTGCGCGAAATGTGCCAGGAGTTCAAATTCAAGCTTGGCGAGCCGATTCCCGTGTCCCGTCCACCGTTGGAGATCCGCCAGCTGCCGCTTAACCAGCAGGCAGCGCATTCGCTGTGCTGCTCATGGGACGCGCAGGGCATCCACACGTCCATGCTTTCCGGCCTGCTGTCCATGATGGGCATGCAGGTCACGCGCGAGCCGAAGGCATCCGATTTCGCTGGTTTGAAGGGTGCGGCACGCGCTCGTGCGATGAAACGCGCGCAGAAGATGGCGAAGAACGACTATCAGGGCGCGCGCGGCACGCATTTCGCCCTGTTCCCCGCCTCCGCCGTAGCCAAATCGACACCGCAATGGGTGATGAGCACCGAACTGGTGGAGACAAGCCGGCTGTGGGCGCGGTATTCCGCGCAGATTGATCCCGCATGGGCGGAGCCGCTCGCCGGAGCACTCACCCGTACCACGTACGCGGATCCGCACTGGTCCGGTTCGCGCGGCTCGGCCGTGGCGAGCGCGAAGGTGCTCCTGTACGGCCTGCCGATCGTGCAGGACCGCACCGTGCAGTGGGGGCGCATCAATCCGCTTGAGGCGCGCGATTTCCTCATCCGGCAGGGTCTGGTGGAGGGCGACATCCAGCAACGGTTCTCCTATGATGATTTCGTCACCAGGAACCGGGACATCCTCGAGGATGCAGCCGATGATGCGAGCCGCACCCGCCAGGTGGCGCAGACCGTCGGTGACGAGGATCTGTTCGACTTCTACAACGCCATCATCCCCAACACCGTCACCAGCGTGGCCGATTTGGCGAAATGGTGGAAGACGAAGCACGACGAGCAGCCCGATCTGCTGGATTTCGATCCGGACAAGGTGGAGCGTCTCGCCGGCTCCGATTCGGTGTCCCTGGACGACTATCCCGACCATTGGCATACGCTCGGCACCGACGGCTCCCCCATCGATCTAAGGTTGAGCTACATCTACGACCCGCACGACCCAAACGACGGCGTCACCGTGCATGTGCCGTTGAAAGCATTGTCTCGACTGACTCCGGAACAGTTCTCGTGGAATGTGCCGGGATTGTTGGACGAGCTGATCGTCGGCATGATCAAGTCGCTGCCGAAAACGTTGCGCGTGCAGTTCGTGCCCGCTCCGGACACGGCACGCAAAATCCGCGCCTGGATCGACAAACGCTATCCCGACCTGCCGGGCTCCGGCAGCCAGCAAAAGCCTGACATCGCCCCCGAAAACGAGGATGGCATGGCCGCATGGCCCGACCTGCCGCACGTGTTCACGCAGGCGGCCATCAGTATCGTCGGCGCGCAAATCCACCCGGAAGTCCTCACCGGCGAACTATGGAACAAGCTCGCGCCATACCTGCGCATGACCTTCGCCGTGGAACAGCAGCTGCCGCCCAACCGCAAGAACCAGCACGGCCGACGACACGCGCGAGGACCCGTCAAAACGCTCGGCACCGGCAAATCACTCGTCGAACTGCAACGCAGATCGCCGAACAAGCCAAAGCCTCCGCACGCCACATGGTCGAAAAACAAGCCCGAAACGCAGGAGACCAAGGCAAGTTCGTCGAACAAGCCAACCTGCTCAACAAAGCGGGAGCGACCACCGAAGCACGCGCCACCATGCTCTGGCAAGGCGCGCTCGACACGCTGCGCCTGCCCGGTGAACGCATCTCCTCACGCTGGCTCGGCACGGAAGCGCTCATGCTCGCCTCTGCCCCCTACAAGTCCACGAAGGAGCTCACCGAAGACCTGCAGCTGGCAGCCGTCAAACGGCTCCTGCCCAACATCGACCAGCTGCCCGACGACGAAGCGCTCGCCGACGCAGTGCTCGATGTGCGCGAAGTGTACGAGGACACCGTGTACGCGGTGGCGCATGACGTGATCGCCATACTGAAACGGTATGCGGAAGTCGACAAAGCCGTGTCCGGCAAAGCGGACCTGCCACTGCTGAGCGTGCTGCAGTCGATCCGCGAACACATCGCCACACTCGTATACCCCGGTTTCATCGGCAAGACGCCACCGGACGCATTGCCGTCCATCGAACGATACCTGCACGCCGACCTGCTGCGCCTCACCAAGGCGAAAAACGACAAGAACCGCGACGTGCGATGGGCTTGGGAAGCCGACGAAGCCAAACAACTCGCCGACAACACCATGGCGAAAGCACAACGTGAACCAGCCGGCCCACGCCACGAAACGCTGATGAAGCAGGCGGAAACCGTACGTTGGATGCTGGAGGAATTCTACGTGTCCCTGTGGGCGCAGGAACTCGGCACGCCGAAACCGATCAGCCTGCAACGCATCAAAAAGGCGATCGCCTAGCCACCAGCCAAAACCCCAACGGATTGTTCCGTTTCTTCAAACCCGTCAACGCTTCTTGAAGAAACGGAACAACTGCGATTCCCGAATCAACAACCCCGCAAACAGGCTCGCCACCATCACACCGGCGAACACAGCCAACGGCGTACGCACCGCAGCCGCCAACACCGCCGCCCAATCGGACCGGCTCATCCGCACCGCATACGCCAACAACAACGCACACGAAGCAAACGTAGCCAGCCCGGCCCAAACACCGGTCTCCACACCAATACCCAGCAACTGCGCACCCTTCGACTGCCCCGAATGCAACGCACCCGCATACTCCAACCTACGCCGGCGCACACCAAACACACCAACCAACACGCCAATCGCCAACCCCACCCACGGCATCCACCGCGTCGAACGATTCACATACGACGCACGCGCGTCATAATGCGCATCAAACCCCTTATTCACCTGCGTCACACCCGCATTCGACGAGCCGGAACCCGCCACCAACGTGGCATACAGCAGATTCTCCGTCTGCCCATCAACCGGCCACTGCTTGACCCAGCATTCGTCAAACGTCGAAGCGCTCGCCGACACCGGCACGATGAACGCGTAGGCGAAACGCGTGTCACGCCCATCGTTCGGCCAGTCGAACACACCAGCCACACGCGTAGTGCCTTCGCGTGTCTGCAATGCGCTGCCCACGGCGAGCCCGAAGTCCTTGGCCACGTCGCGCGGCACCCATACGCCGGACACGTCGGCCTTGGCATTGCCGGCGATCAGCCGGATCATACCGGGTGTCACGTCATACGATGAGATGTCCTTGCCGGGTGTCGCGAGTGGCACGACCTGTTTGCCGGCACGCATCGCGCCAGCCAAGGTGCCCGTCATTCCATCGCCAGCGTCGGACAACCGGTCGCATGCGGTGCCATCCACCGTTCCACCGACGATGGCGTTGACGTCAGCGTACGCGTTGATGCGCTGCACGGCCTGCGATTCCAAGTCGATCACGGTCATCGCCTCATATCCGCCCAGCAGCGTTCCGGAGAGCAGCACGGCGAGGAACATGGCGAACGCGCGGCTCACGCCCGAGCCGATGTTGCGCAGCGCTTCGGAAAGCACCGATCCAAGTCTCATATACGCTTCCTTATTGGCGGTTTCATGCGGTTTTCACACTGTTTGGCGAAGTTCAACGGTTTCTTGCGATTCGTCCGCCGACTATTTGCAAACCAGCCCGTTGAGCCCGCTGCCGATTTCGACGTTGGCGATCGCGGACGCGTCGGCATCCTGTACCTGCACCAGACTCACGCCCAGCTCGCTGCCCACAATCGTCACCTTCGCCGGCGTATTGGATGTGTTACGGGATTTTGGTACGATGCAGCCGCTGCTGCCGTCGATGCCGAACACCGCTCCCACCGGCACACGCAGCACCTGTAATGGTTCCTTCAATGCCACGGTGGCATCGAGACCGGCCTTTTTGGTCTGCATGTCCATGGACTGGAACGTTTCGCTTGCCGACACATTACGCAGGAATTCGGCGCGGTGATTTCCGTGTTATCGGCCGGCAATATTCCATTGACGCCATACATGCCTATAGTGCGATCCTGTCCTACCGCCGCGCGTTTTTCACGGTGAGTTTCGTCAACGCTCCCGGTATTTTTCCGATTGCCGTACCGCCCGTCACCATGGAACCTGTGGTGGCCGTCCACTCGTCGACCGCGACTGCGTTTTCAGGAATCCACATGGTGTCGGCAAGCGCAAGCGTGCCGTCGGAGGGGTTGCCGTTGTCGTTCATGAGTTGCCGCCAGCCGTCGGATGTTGCCCACCAGTAGGTGTCGGAACCGGCCACGCTGTTGTATCCGAGTCGGCTCAGCTCGTTGTTCAGTGCGAGCACGTCGTCGCCCTTGTCTCCGGTTTTGAGGTCACGGTATAGGGGTGTGGCGGTGTTCAAGGCCACGACCACGCGGTCGTTGACTTTGTATGCGCCTTTGCCGGAGGCGAGTCCGTCTGCGGACCAGTCGGCGGTGACGGTGCCGTTGGCGTTGCCGAGAAGATTACGTTCGGTGGAGATGGTGGGCACAACCGTCACTTGCTGGCTACCGGAGTATTCCTGCACGCTGGCTGGCGCGGTGGTCGTCTCCCCTGCCGAGCCGAGCAATGCCGGCGCGCGGTCTGGCAAGAGCAGCGCGCATGCTCCCACGGACACGCATATGGCGGTTGCCACGGCGAGCAGGCTCCAAGCCCATGCGAGTCGTCCGCGTCTGGCACCGTTGTTCATGACTTTAGTGCCCCGTTGCTTCTTTCCCATGAATCGATGCCTTTCTATTCGTCTATTCTTCCAATTCCGGTTCCTGCGATTTGCTGCCGCCTGGCGCGTAGTCGGCGAGGTCGAGCACACGGTCGCAGGCGTCGCGGGTGTCGGGATCGTGTGTGGCCACGAGCACGATCATGCCTTGGCCGGAAAGGTTGTTCAGCACATGGCTGACGGAATGCGCGGTGCGCGTATCCAATTGAGCGGTCGGCTCGTCCACGAGCAGCATGTCGGGTTTGGAGCAGACGGCACGTGCCAGCATGAGACGTTGCGCCTCGCCGCCGGAGAGGTCGGAGAACCGGCGGTCGGCCGCGTATTCGAGGTCGAACAGCCCCATGGCTTCCAAGGCTTTGAGCTCCGCTTCCTTGCGCCGCATGCCTTTGGCGAGCAGCGGGAACACCACGTGGTCGAGCGCGGTGCGTTCCGCCACACCGTACGGGTTTTGAAACACCCATCCCACACGGTTCACGCCTTCACGGGTTACGGTTCCGGCATATGGTTTCTCCCAACCGGCGAGAATCGACAGCAATGTCGATTTACCACAACCGGATGGTCCGCATACCGCGATGGTGGAGCCAGGTTCCGCCACGAAATCAAGATGCTCGAACAGCAGGTCTGTCCCCGGGAACCGGTGGGCCAGCCCTTCCACAACCACTCGCATATGAGCCCCTTCGCGCATCAGACTACTTCAGCGGATACCAGACCGTCTCATCCGAGGCGGTCACGTTCACTCCGGCCGTCACCAAGCAGGTCAGCGCCTTCCTGTTATCGCGCAGTCCTGCGCTTTCTCCGGATTCCAAATCCTTCTCCAGCTTATCGGCGATGTAGTCTTTGGGCTTTATGCCTTCCTTGCGCAGACAGTCGGCCGCCACCTCCTTGTCATTGAGCAGCAGCTTCGGATTGCCCAACTGGAGCCTGTACACGGTGTTGATATCCGTGACATGCAGCATACTGCAGGATGTCAGATCGTCATTGAGTTTGCGGATCGCCTCTTTGCTGGCACCATCGGTGTTGTACGAGGGCAGAGCGTAAATGCCGTTGTCGTACTTGTCGAACGTCGGCTCGGCATAGCCTTTGTCTATGATGCACTGCTTGTAATCCGCCCATGCGCGTTCGTAGTCGGCCTGACTCACCTTTCCGCCCGAAGCGGCCTTCTCCAGTGCAGACTTCTGCTGATCGGATATTTTGCCGCCGTCGGAATCCAACAACGATCGCGCATAATCCTTCAGCGACGACGCGATTCGTTCACCCTGTTGCGATGATTGACCCTGCTGGGATTGACGCTCCCGTCGCAAGCCTTCTTTCAGTGCCCCGCAGCCCGTGCAGCCGACAAGCAAAGCGAGACAGCATATGACGGCAATAGCTTTGCCACGCATGCCCGTTTTCCTCGACATCGTCATCAGCCCCTCACAAACGACGCAGCCGTCAGGCCGCCATGACCCGCTTTATCCCCTAGTCTAGACCCCCAAGACCTGCCGTCACGCGCGGCATACCCAATATGGGTATGTGGAACCAGGTGTTCCCCAGCATCATCCACCGGCTCGTTGCATTTACCCCGTTCTCCGCGCCGGAAAGCCATCAGTCAAACGGAATGCGCGCGTGGAACATCCATATGCCGTTCTCGCAATCGGTGGAAAGACTTCCTCCGATATGCTCGATTTCAGCCGCGAACTGTCTGAGACCATGGCCGCCGGGCAGGCTGCCGGAATGCCAGGCACCCATATCATTCACTTCAGTGATTTCCAAGGAATCGTCTTCACCAGAACCGACACCTCGTACTTGCCTCCGGAAGGCGCATGACGCGAAACGTTCGCGTACACCTCGCCAATCAACCGGCCGATCACATCCTTATGATAGGCATACGGACGCGCGCACGGGACCAGAAATAGGCGAGACCGGTCAGCATAATCTGCATGACGGTAAACATCAATGCCATTGGCGAACCGGGGTGGCACACCGCCTCATAGACCATCAGAAGTTCGCACGTCATGATGGCCGCAAGACGGAACGGATGTTTGATTCGCGGCATATCCGACAACCGGAACGCTCCGTTCTTTTCGGTCATGTCAGCGCCCGTTCCCACGTTTCAGCCATGTGATGATGGCTTGCCGTTGCGTACGGCAGTTCAGTCGTTTGACGATGTTCTGCATGTGCTTGCGCACGGTGGCGATGGATATGCCGAGCCGTTCGGCTATCTCTCCATCCGTCAGATACTCGTTCGCGCACAGATTCATGATGGTTTCCTGCATGTTGGTGAGCGTGGACTCCGCTTGAGTATCGCATTTCAGCTTCGCATAAGCCGCCATCGGAGTTTCAAAACCGGGCAGGAAACATCCTGAAAGGACACGGGAGACGGCTTGTTCGAGCTGCGTCTCGTCACCTTTACCGACAAGCCCCTGCGCGCCAGCCGCCGCCAGCGGCACGCGATACCGGTTCAGACTGAAGCTGGTCATGCCGAGAATCGGCGTGGAACAGTCCATCAACCGCATGCGACGGCAGACTTCCGGGCCTTGCATACCTTCCAACGACATATCAAGCAGCACAAGAGCATATTGGTCGGCATTTGATGCAAACAATTCCAAAGCCTCAACGCCGCTGGTAGCCGAATCGACGATACCCACCGCCGGAAGAATCCGCTTGAATAGGTCAGTCAGCGCCTCGATGACGATTTTGTCATCGTCAACAAGCAATATCTTCGGACCACCAACCGTTTTCCCCGTCATGGTACAACGCTCCTTCCCCCCGGGAAACATCCCCCTGCCGCAATACAATACATCATTTCATCACCACCCCTTACTCATATTGAGTAGATCGTTCGCAATAACCCCGTAAAACAACTCATATCATATGAATCACCGGGCCAAGGCAGTTCGATATGATGATGAAAGGTGGACGATGATGTCCTGGATGAAACACAATAAATTGATGAAAACGCTCTCCGCATCAGTACTGGCTGTCGGAATATGCTATGGAACACTACCAATACTCGTGAGGCTCTCCTAGATTGTCAAAGATACAGACAAAGCAGAGGTATATGACAAACTTTTCGATGAGTTGCCGCTGCATGGCCATCGGTCTGACGGTAGTATCACTTTTGTCCGGATGCTCAAGACAAGTCTCCGATACAGCATCATCTCCCGAAGGCGGTGGAACTACTTCTTCCGAACCGATCAAGCAATATATAGCATCGGTGATCAAAGACAATGACGATCCTCGCGCGACGTATCCGATGACCAAAGCCCAACGGGAGATTCTCAAACGTTCGGAAGCGGCTGGAGGCGTGTCCTCTACCGATTACGAACTCGCTTGGTCCCATTACAAACAATGCGTGGTCGACAAAGGATATTCAACCCCAGTACTTGACCGTTATCCCAATGGCCTGTATTTCGTCGCCAGAATAAACGCCGAGAGCATGACCGACGAACAACGAAACAAATTCAACAAAGACGATGGCGTTTGTTTCAACACGGAAGTGATCTACATCAATGACACATATGCCCTCCAATTGGGCAATCCGCAAATGATCAACGATGTCAATCAAGCGGCCGTCAATTGCTTGAAGAGGGAGAATGTGGCACCGAAAGGCTATACGAAGAAACTGTTCGAGCAAGACGAGAAAAACCGCTTGCAGGACGAGCACACTGAGCTGAATTACTCGGATCCCAAAGTCCAAAGCTGTCTGGCCGCGCTCGGCATCACCACTATGGAAAGCGATAAGGTGTGGAGACCTGCGAAAACTTCCAGCTAAGGCAATACAAAAAACAAACAACGAAACCCCATCAAGGCTCGTCTATCACGAGAAAGGAGATGGCGATGATGCAACTGAATATGGGTACATGGCGAGGAAGCGTAGCCATCGTATGCTTCCTCGCCATGCTTATCGGCTGCACGGGTTGTGGGACGGTCGGCGATCGGCAGGATACGCAACAGCAGACTGAAAGTGCCGGCAGTGACGCTTCCAAGACCAAAATCGCGAATTCGATACCGGATTACATCGATTTTCTTCTTGATTTGGACGCCAAACCCGATACCAAGTATCCCATGAGCGACGCTCAGAAGACGATTCTGAAACGTTCCAGGAAGTCGGGAAGCGTATCGAAACCGGATTACGAGCTTGCCTGGTCGAATTACAAGCAGTGCGTGACCGGCTATGGGTATACGACACCGGTGCTCAGGCAGTTCTCCAATGGCCTGTACATGATCGCCATGCGGGATACCACCGGCATGAGCGACCAACAGCGCAAGAAGTTCAACGAGGATGAGAACAAATGCTATAACACTGAAGTCATTGCGGTGACCGGTGTATACCAGATGCAGATCGGCAATCCCGGCATGCTTTCCGATGGCGACCAAGCCATGGTCGATTGCCTTCATAAGGCCGGTATCGTGCCGAAAAACTACGACAAGGAAGCGTACAAGAAGGATTTGGACGCGCACGCCAAAAACCAGCCCACCACAGTGGATTTCTCAAACGCGGAAATGCAAAGCTGTTGGGTGGCGAACGGCGCGTCGTTCGGGGACGTCAATGACACCGATCAGTGGAAGCCGCTCGGCTGACCACCGTGTTCCCCGTCATATATCAGCATAGAAGTCTCGTTCCTGCGCGACGAACGGGCGCAGAAGTGGTGATGGCGATGGCGCATACCAGGAACAGCGCGCCGACGGGGCCGAGCCACATCAGTCCGAAATGGCCGTTGATTAGACCTCCGACCGCGGAACCAAGCGCGATGCCGATGTTGAACGACATGGAGTTGAGCGACGCGGCCAGGTTCAACGATCCGGGATGCGACTGCGAGGCGACGTCCATATACAGCACTTGGGACGCGGAATTTTGCAGGTACATGAACATGCCGAGCACCACCAGCAGCAGCGCGCCGTATACCGGTACCCAATGCGCCACGACAAGCGACGCCATGAGCACCGCATGGGCGCAGTAGATGGGACGGATGTGCGTCAGCGGCTCCACTCCCCTGCCCCGGTCCGCGAGCTTGCCGCCATACAGGTTGCTCCACAGGCAGGCCGCGCCGAAAATCACCAGTCCGACACTCAAGTACTGTTCAGGCACATGCACTTCATCGCGCATGATCGGAGTCAGGTATGTGTAGAACACGTAGCTGGCGGCCGCGCCGCACACCACGTCGAGCACGCCCAACTGGATGCGGCGGTCGAAGAACAGGCGGAACTGCGGCAGGAATCCGATCTTCACGATGTGGCTGTTGCGCGGCAGCGCCACGACCATACCGACGATGAGCATAATGGTGAGCACATTGATCATATGGAACGCCCAACGCCAACCGAACGTGTTGGCCACCCATGTGCCGACCGGCACGCCCACCACGGATGCGATGGAGAAGCCGGAGAACACCCATGCGATGAATTTCGTACGGAATCTGTCCGTTGTCACATCGGGCGCGTACGTCATGGCCACAGCCACCAACGTTCCGGATACCAAGGCGATCATGATGCGCGCCACCACCAGAACCGCGTAGTTGGGCGCGAACGCGCATAGGATGTTGCCTGCGAGGAATATGCCGATCAGCGTCAGATGCGTAGCGAATCGCGGGAACCGTGCCGACAGCGCGGATCCGAGCGGCGTGACGGGCGCGTACACGAAGGCGAACAGGGACACCAGATTGCCGACCGTCACCTCCGATATCTTCAGATCGGCTGCGATGTCGGGCAGGATGCCCACCACGATGAATTCACTCATGCCAAGCATGAAACTCGATGCGATGAGAATCACCACCGGCAGATTGAAGAACCGTTCCTTTGCCATGCCGCATCTCCCTTCCACACCGGGACATCAATCGATTGACGTAACCAATCCGAGGCAACATTATGCCATGCGCGATACAATATGACGCACGATGACACGCAAGACGAACAGCACGCGCAAAGCACGGAAAACCCGCAATCGCAAGCCCCTCAATCTCAAGAATCTCCGCACCATGTGGCGGAAGGCGAATCCCATCGCACGCATCGGCATGGTCGCCACCGCGACCGTGGCAGCGATCGCGGCGATCGCCATCATCGTGGGGGCGGTGCGCTTCATCGGCTGGCGCGTGCAGGTGAACGAGGCGCTCACCGCGCAAAGCCAGTCGCAGTCGCAATACGACTTCAATCCCGGCAACATCATTTCCGACGGCACGTTCTTCAACGGCAATGCGTTGAGCGAGCAGCAGGTCAGCACCATCATCGAACAGCAGGGCGTGGCCTGCAGTGGCGAACGATGCCTGAAGTCCATGACGTTCAGCACCGAATCGCAGTCCGCGGACGAATATTGCCAGGCTTATGATGGTGGCCCGAACGAAAGCGCGGCGGCGATTGTCTACAAGGCGGGCAAGGCATGCGGCATCAGCCAGAAGGTGCTGCTCACCGTGTTGCAAAAGGAGCAGCATCTGCTCACGGCCACCAATCCAAACGATTTCCAATTCAAAGCGGCGATGGGCCTGAGCTGCCCGGATGATGCGAACTGCGACCCCACCTATGCCGGCTTCTTCAAACAGGTGTACGGCGCGGCCAAACGGTACCAGTACTATATTCGGCACGAGGGACGCTACGGCTACCATGCCGGACGGCTCAATTACATCCAGTACAATCCAAATGCCAGCTGCGGCGGCAGCAACGTGTACATCGAGAACCGAGCGACCGCGCTGCTGTACATATACACCCCGTATCAGCCGAATGCCGCGGCGCTCGAAGCGGGGGCCGGTGAAGGCGATTCCTGCTCGTCATACGGCAACCGCAATTTCGCGATTATCTACCATTCGATGTTCGGCAGCCCGCGAGGCTGATGCATCCCAATGAGGATATGCCGTTCGAGCATATCCTCGACCAGTCCGACACCGATTCCCCGTGGCCTTTCCGCCATAGACGTGTGCGAAACGCACGAGCAAGGCCGCCGCCCGGTTTATGTTCCGGACGGCGGCCTCGTGTATGACGTTTTTTCTATCGATGGTCCGCGATCACAGCTTCGGCAGATACTTCTTCAGCTCGAACGGGGTGACCTGCTTGCGGTACTCATCCCATTCCTGATGCTTGTTGCGCAGGAAGTATTCGAACGCATGCTCGCCGAGCACATCCGCCACGAAGTCGGATTTCTCCATGATCTTCAGAGCCTCGTCAAGCGATTCCGGCAACGGCTGGATGCCCATGGCCTGACGCTCGGCGTCGGTGAGCTCCCACACGTCGTCGCTGGTGGCTCGCCCAGCTGCATTTGCTTGTCGATGCCGTCGAGACCGGCTGCGAGCAGCACGGAATACGCGAGGTACGGATTGGCGACCGGGTCGAGTGCGCGGAATTCCATACGTGCGGAATTGCCTTTGCCGGGCTTGTACTGCGGGATGCGCAGCAACGCGGAGCGATTGTTGTGGCCCCAGCAGATATAGCTCGCGCCTCGGCACCGCCCCACAGCCTCTTGTAGGAGTTGACGTACTGGTCGGTGACCGCGCAGATCTCGGCCGCGTGGTACAGGATGCCGGCCGCGAACTGTCGTGCGGTGACGGACATGTTGAATTCCTGCCCGGCTCGTAGAACGCGTTGGCGTCACCTTCGAACAGGCTCAAGTGCGTGTGCATGCCGGAGCCCGGAGCGTCGGCGAGAGGCTTCGGCATGAAGCTGGCATGGATGCCTCGCTCCAGCGAAATCTCCTTGACGACGGTGCGGAAGGTCATGATGTTGTCGGCCGTGGTGAGCGCGTCCGCATATCGCAGATCGATCTCGTTCTGGCCTGGCCCCGCCTCGTGGTGCGAGTACTCCACCGAGATGCCCATCTGCTCGAGCATGTTGACGGTGGCGCGGCGGAAGTCCATGCCGGGGCTGCGCGGCACATGGTCGAAGTAGCCGCCCTCATCGATCGGCTTCGGAGTCTGCGCCCAGTCATCCTGCTTTTCAAACAGATAGAATTCAATCTCCGGATGCACGTAGAAGGTGAAACCCTTCTCCTTGGCCTTGGCCAGCGCTTGCTTGAGCACGTGGCGCGGGTCACCCAAGGACGGCTCACCATCAGGCGTGAGCACGTCGCAGAACATGCGCGCGGTGCCCTGCGGGCCTCCGCGCCACGGAAGAATCTGGACGTCGACGGATCGGGCTTGACGATCATATCGTCTTCGGACACGCGGGTGAGGCCTTCCACGGCGGAACCGTCGAATCCGAGCCCTTCCTCGAATGCGGCTTCCAGTTCCGCCGGCGCGATGGCCACGGACTTCAGTGTTCCCAACACATCCGTGAACCATAGACGAATGAAGCGCACGTCGCGTTCCTCGACCGTGCGCAAAGCAAACTCTTGCTGTTTATCCATAGTGTCCAATCGTTCCATGCGCATGTTACGAACGTCGTTAACACATGCCGTGTCGCGACATGTCAGCGTGCGACTTCGAGGGCTTCCTCCAGTGTGAAGGCGCGCGCGTACAGCGATTTGCCGAGAATCGCGGCGTCCACGCCCAGTTCGGCGAGCTCCTTGATGTTGCGCAGGTCGTCGAGCTTGGAGATGCCACCGGATGCGGTGACCTTCGCGTCGGTGCGGGACGCCACTTCGCGCAGCAGCTCGATGTTCGGGCCGCTCATCATGCCGTCGCGTGCCACGTCGGTGACCACGTAACGGGAGCAGCCGACGGAGTCGAGGAACTTCATGGTCTCGAACAGGTCGCCACCTTCCTTCACCCAGCCGCGGGCCGCGAGGGTGTGGCCGCGCACGTCAAGGCCGACGGCCACACGGTCGCCGTACTTCTTGATGACGGAAGCGGTCCAGTCGGGGTTCTCCAGAGCCGCGGTGCCGATGTTCACGCGGGCCGCGCCGGCTTCGAGCGCCGCGTCGAGCGAGGCGTCGTCGCGCACGCCGCCGGACATTTCGATGTTGACCTTGTCGCCCAGTTCCTTGACGATGGCGCGCAGCTGGTCACGGTTGTTGCCGGTGCCGAATGCGGCGTCGAGATCGAGAGGTGGATCCATTCCGCACCCGATTCCACCCACGTGCGGGCGGCTTCCAGCGGGGAGCCGTAGTCGGTTTCGGAGCCGGATTCGCCTTGGCGCAGGCGCACGGCCTTGCCATCACGGACGTCGACGGCGGGAAGCAGCGTCAAAGACATGTCATACCTTTCGTTGCGTTGAACGGTTTTCGGCCGTTCAACGGATCTTGCGATTACCGATTTGAATTTACGATTTTGCGATTGTTGCGATTGCCTTGCACGAATCCGCGTTCAGAACGTCGCAACCCAGTTACGCAGCAGCTGCGCGCCGGCTTCGGCGGATTTCTCCGGATGGAACTGCGTGGCGAACAACGGTCCACGTTCGTAGGCGGCCACGAATCGGCTGCGCCCGTAGGTGCACCACGTCACATGCTCTTCCGCATCGCCGAAGTCCAGCTGGTCGGCGGAGGTGTCGGCAGGCGAAGCGCTCATCGCGGCAAAGGAGTGCACGAAATAGAATCGTTCGTTCTCCACGCCCTTGAGCAGCACGGAACCTTCCGGCGCTTCGACGGTGTCCCAACCCATGTGCGGCACCACGTCGGCGTCGAGCAGCTCGACATCGCCCTTGATCAGACCGAGACCGGGCGTGCCGTCGCCATGTTCCATGCCACGTTCGAACATGATCTGCTCGCCCACGCAGACGCCGAGCACCGGGCGGCCGGCGCGCAGACGGTCTTTGATGACCCTGTCTCCGCCGACGCTTTTCAGTCCTTCCATGCATGCGCCGAACGCGCCCACACCCGGCACCACCAGTCCGTCGGCTTCCAGAGCCTGACGATGGTCGGACGTGAGGGTCACGTCGAGGTCGAGATTGGCCAGCGCGCGCACCATGGAACGCACGTTGCCGAAACCGTAATCGAACACCACCACGGAAGTCATGGGCGCTCTCCTTCTTTTGCTTGCCGAAGAATCCATCCTTCGGGGAAAAACTTATTCGATGCTTGACGAACCACGACCGAATCGCGTGTGCTCGGCGAGGATCTTCATGGCGTCATCACGGGTCAGGCTTGCGGAATCGACGGTTTCCACGCCGGAATCACGCACCCCCTGAACGTCGGTGATGCCCAGCAGCAGGTCTTCGACGAACGGCGCGGTGGAGGTGAGCAGCACCGGTGGCGCGAACGTCTGGCCGACCTTGCCTTGCAGGTACATCGTCGCCTCGAGCTTGTCCGCACGGTTGATCGCGAGGACGGCAGGCATGCCGGAGACCACGGTGGTCAGATCTTTGATGGCCGCTTCCGGGCCATCGCCGTCGAGATTGCGTAATACAGCGACCGCGCCTTGCGGTGAGGCGAGGCATTGCGCGGAGATGTCGGACAGTTGGCAGAACGCGGCGAACAGGCGTGCGGAGGCAAGTCGGGTGATAATCACCGCGACTTTCGCACGGTTGCCCAGCAGTCCCTGCAACTCGTCGTCGAATGACAGCGAGTTCTCGGCTTCGGACAGTACCGCGTCGGCTTCCTTCGATTGCAGGCCGTCCTGCGATTCGTCGGAAGACGCATCGGAATTAACCGTCTCATCCGGCTGATCGAATGGCACCTGCGCGGGAGCATCGTTCTGTTGGGCAACTTCCTCGTCCTGGAATTCCTTTTCGAAGCCGGCCATGGCCGCTTCCAGCTCCTCTTCGCTGAAATGCATGCCGTCGTCGTTGGTCTTCCCCAAGCCGTCGAAACCGTTCAAATCGTCCTTGTCGTCGGACATCACAGCGCGCCCTTCGTGCTGGGAATGCCGTCGCGCGCGGATCGGGTTCATGGCGAAACGCAATGCGCGGGCCAAAGCCTTGAATTCGGCTTCGGCGATGTGGTGCGGGTCGCGGCCGGAAATCACGTGCAGGTGCAGGCAAATGCCGGCATGCATGGCGATGGATTCCATGACGTGGCGAACGAGCGAACCGGTAAAATGCCCGCCAATCATGCAGTATTCGAAGCCTTCTGGCTCTCCGGTGCACACGCAGTACGGGCGTCCGGAAATGTCGACGACGGCTTTGGCGAGTGCCTCGTCGAGCGGCACGGTGGCGTCGGCGAAACGGCGGATGCCACGCTTGTCTCCGAGGGCCTGCTTCAGAGCCTCGCCGAATACGATGGCGATGTCTTCGACGGTGTGGTGCGCGTCGATGTCGGTGTCCCCGGTGGCTTTGATTTTCAGGTCGATCAGCGAATGCTTGCCGAGCGCCGTCATCATGTGATTGTAGAACGGCACGGATGTGTCGATGTCGGTTTTGCCGGTTCCGTCGAGGTTGAGACTCAGCTCCACCTTGGATTCGCTGGTTTCACGAACGATGGTTGCAGTACGTGCCATGTTGCGACTCCTTTTGCGATGTTGCAGTTGCGATATTACAGCTACGATATTGCGATTGCGGTGGTTGCGTCTTCCGCAGCCACCGCGATTCTGTTCTGTTTCAAGCTTATTGCCGAATACTGTCACGAACTTCCGTTCCGGACAGTATCCCAGCTTGCGTTCCGGCTTGTTCAGCCCTGTTCCACGATGCGCAGCACTTCGACCACGCCTCACGGAACCGTGCCATTTCCTCGTCGGTGCCCATGCACACTCGCATCCAGCCTTCCGGACCGACGACGCGGATGAGCACGCCGCGCTTCAACAGTTCGTCGAAGATGCGGTCGCGGTCGTCGAAATGGCCGCCGAAGAGAATGAAGTTCGACTGGGTTTCGGACACTTCGAGCGGCTGGCCCTTGTAGGTCTGCTCCTTGAGCCATGCGGAGGTGGCGTTGCGGGTTTCGCGCAGGTGCGCCACGCGGCTCAGCTGTTCGTCGGTGTGTTCGAACGCGGCGAGGGCGGCGGCCTGGGTGACGGCGGACAGGTGGTACGGCATGCGCACGATGCGCACGCAGTCGATGATGCCCTTGTTGGCGGCCAGGTAGCCGACGCGTGCGCCGGCGAAGGCGAACGCCTTGCTCATGGTGCGGCTGACGGCGAGGTTTTCGTATTCGCCGATGAGTTCCAGCGCGGTGGGCGTGCCCGGATCTCGGAATTCGATGTACGCCTCGTCCACCACGACCACCGGGTGCACGCCTTCGGCCGCGCCCGCCACTTCAGCGGTTCTGGCGGCTTCCAACACCCGCTTGAGGTCCTCGGGCTTGAGCGGGGTTCCGGTCGGATTGTTCGGGCTGGTGAGCACGATCATGGCCGGCTTGACCTCTTCGATGGCCTTGATGGTGGCGTCCACGTCAAGAGTGAAGTCAGCATTGCGGTGCGCGAGCTTCCACGTGGTGAACGTGTCGCGCGCGTACTCCGGGTACATGGAGTACGTCGGGTCGCAGCCAAGGGCGGTTCGTCCCGGACCGCCGAAGGCTGGAACAGCTGCAGCATGATCTCGTTGGAGCCGTTGGCTCCCCACAGCTGGTCGACGCTGAGCTTCACGCCCGATTCGCGTTCCAGATATGTGGAGAACGCCTTGCGCAGTTCGATGTGTTCGCGGTCCGGATAACGGTTGAGCGTCGGGGCGATCTCCTTGACACGCTGGGCGATGGTTTCCACCACGGCCGGTTCGGGCGCGTACGGATTCTCGTTGACGTTGAGGCACACCGGCACGTCGAGCTGCGGCGCGCCGTACGGTTCTTCGCCGATCAGGTCGTTGCGCAGCGGCAGATATGCCGGAATCGCGTTGCTGGAAGTCTCGCTCATCGGAGGCCGGCCTGCTCTTCCTGTTCCTTGATGGTCGCCTTGTTGTACGGGTCGTCGATGAAGCGGCTCAGCACGCATTCGCCGTGTGCCGGCAGATCTTCGGAGACGGCGAAGGCGTTCACACGGGCGGCGAGGGTCTTCAATCCCTGCTCGTCGTATTCGATGACTTCGACCGGCTTCATGAAGGTGTGCACGCCGAGGCCGGCGGCGAAGCGCGCGGTGCCGGAGGTCGGCAGCACGTGGTTGGAACCGGACATGTAGTCGCCCAGCGGAACCGGGGAGTACGGGCCACGGAAGATGGCGCCGGCGTTGCGGATCTTGGCGATCACGGCATCCGGATCAGCGGTCTGCACTTCAAGGTGTTCGGCCGCGTACGCGTTGGCCGCGTCGATGGACTGTTCGATGCCGTCTGTGAGGATGATGCCGGACTGGCGGCCGCGCAGCGACGTGTTGACGCGCTCGGCGTGCTCGGTGCGAGGCACGCGGTACTTGAGGCTCTCCTGCACCTTGTCGGCGATGTCTTCGCTGTCGGTGATAAGCACGGAACCGGCGAGCTCGTCATGTTCAGCCTGGCCGATCAGATCGGCGGCGAGCCAGCTTGGGTTGGCACCCTTGTCGGCGATGATGGCGATTTCGGTCGGACCGGCGACGGCGTCGATGCCGACGATGCCGGAGACCATGCGCTTGGCGGTGGCGACGAAGATGTTGCCCGGGCCGGTGATCTTGTCCACCGGATCGCACAGAATCTCGCCGTCCTGCGGTTCGGAGCCCTTGGCGCCGTAAGCGAACATGGCGATGGCCTGAGCGCCGCCGACCGCGTACACCTCGTCCACGCCGAGGATGGCGCAGGTGGCGAGGATGGTCTTGTCCGGCAGGCCGTCGGAGTTGCTGCGGCTCGGCGGGGTGGCGATGGCCAGCGATTCGACGCCTGCGGCCTGCGCCGGCACCACGTTCATGATGACGGAGCTCGGGTAGACGGCCTTGCCTCCCGGCACGTACAGGCCGACGCGCTGCACCGGAATCCAACGTTCGGCGACGCGCGCGCCTTCGGCCAGGTCGGTGTGGAACGGGGCCGGCACCTGGGATGCGGATACGGCGCGGCAGCGGCGCACGGATTCCTCGATGGCGGCGCGCACTTCCGGATCGAGCTCGTCGACGGCGGCCTTCATGGCCTCGACCGGCACACGCAGATGCTCGGGACGGATATGGTCGAACTTCTCCGCGAAGTCGCGCAGGGCCGCAGCGCCGCGGGCCTTCACATCATCGAGAATCGGCTGTACGAGCTCAGTGGCCTCGTTGGTGCCCATCTCGGCGCGGGGCATGGCTTCCAGCATTTCAGCTCGAGTCAGCTTCTTGCCGCGCAGGTCAATGATTCGCATATAGTTTTCTTCGCTCATAACGCCCCATGGTAACAACGCCAAGTCACGAGAACGTCCCGTCGTCTCACATTCAGCCGCATTGTGAGACACGCAGATCCGCCGTTTTCCATGCCATGCCGATTTCCGCGAAAAATATATGCCGGTCGACGCCATTCAGCATCGGCCGGCAATCAAAAACCTGTTCAGGTCAAACCGTTCAAGTCAAACCGCTCAGGCCAACGGAAGCGAGCTCGGTCCGAAGAGAATCTTGATTTCGGCGAACAGCGACGTGTCGCGTTTGACGCGGAACCGGTCTCCGAACGTCAGCACCTTGGCGTTGCCTTTGTCGTCCATCAACGCCAGTTTCACCTCGCACGGGCCGGGATGGCTGGTCAGAATCTGCCCGAGCCGCCGCACATGCGACTGGTCGAGCGCGATCGGCGGCAGCACAATCGTCAGCGGACGTTCATCCTGCGCCTCCAACGTCGGCACGGTGAATTCGGTGGCGCGCATGCTCACTGTCTCATCGCGCTTCTCCACCTGGCCGCGGATCTGTACCACGGTGTCGACGGCGAGCTCGGGCGCGGCGGCCTCGTACACCTTGCCGAAGAACATGCATTGGATGGAACTTTCCAGATCCTCGACGGTTACGATGGCCCACGGATTGCCCTTTTTCGACACGCGGCGGTCCACGTTCGTGATCAGGCCCGCGATCGTCACCTGCTGGCCGTCCGGCATGCTTCCCGCGCGGTCGATCAGGTGCGCTATCGACATTTCGCGCAACGACACCAGAATCGACTGCATGCCGCTCAACGGATGGTCGGACACGTACAGGCCAAGCATCTCACGTTCGAAGTTGAGCTTGGTTTTCTTGTCCCACTCCTCCACGTCGGGCACCTGCACCATGGCGTCTCCCATGGCGGAATCGTTCTCTTTGGAATCGTCCAGGTCGGCGAACAGGTCGAACTGGCCTTCCGCCTGCTTGCGTTTCAGGCCGACGACCGAATTGATGGCCGTTTCGTGGATGGTGAACAGCGCACGACGGTTCGGGTCGATCGAGTCGAACGCGCCGGCCTTGATCAGCGATTCCACCAATCGCCTGTTCAGCGCCTCCAACGGCACGCGTTTGATGAAATCGGTGAAGTTCACGTACTTGCCGTGGCCGTTCTCACGTTCCGCGATGATCGCATCGACCGCGTTCTTGCCGACGTTGCGGATGGCGCCGAGGCCGAATCGCACGACGTCGCCGACTGCCGAATACTCGTACACCGACTCGTTCACGTCCGGAGAAAGCACCTGGATGCCCATGCGTCGCGCCTCGCCCAGGTACAGCGCGGTCTTGTCTTTGTTCGTGCTGGCGCCTTGCAGCAGGGCGGCCATGAACTCCACCGGATAATGCGTTTTCAGATACGCGGTCCAGTAGGAGATCAAACCGTATGCGGCCGAATGCGCCTTGTTGAACGCGTAGCCGGAGAACGGTACGAGGATGTCCCACACGGCCTGCGCGGCCTCTTCGGAATATCCATGCTCCTTCATGCCGGCGAAGAACGGAATCTTCTCCTTGGCCAGCACTTCCGGCTTCTTCTTGCCCATCGCTCGACGCAGCACGTCTGCCTTGCCCAGCGAATAGCCGGCGAGGATTCGCGCCGCGGACTGCACCTGCTCCTGGTAGACGATCAGACCGTAGGTCTCGTCGAGCACTTCCTTAAGCGGTTCGGCCACTTCGGGGTGGATTGGCGTGATCTTCTGCAGACCGTTCTTGCGCTTCGCATAGTTGGTGTGCGAATCCATATCCATCGGACCTGGACGGTACAGCGCGATCAGTGCGGAAATATCGTTGAAGTTGTTCGGCTTCAACGTTTTCAGCAGCGAGCGCATGCCGTCGGAATCGAGCTGGAACACGCCGAGCGTGTCGCCACGGGACAGCAGGTCGTAGGTGGGGCGGTCGTCCAGCGGAATCTTCGTATGGTCGATGCGTTCCTTGCCGTTCGCCTCGATGTTGTTCAGGGTGTCTCGGATCACCGTCAAGTTGGAAAGTCCGAGGAAGTCCATCTTGACCAGACCGAGCGTTTCGCACGTATGGTATTCGAGCGTGGTGGTGACGGTGCCGTCGGTACGTTCCAGCAGCGGCGACGTGTTGGTGATCGGCTCGCTGCCCATGATGGTGGCGCAGGCGTGCACACCGGTCTGACGAATCAGACCTTCGATGCCCATCGCCTCGTCCGTGATGCGTTTCGCGTCCGGGTCGGAATCGTACAGTTCGCGGAATTCGCGTGCTTCCGCGTATCGTTTCGCGCTTGGGTCGAAGATGTCGTGCAGCGGAATGTCCTTGCCGCCGGTCTGTGCGGGAGGCAGGGCTTTGGTGATCTTGTCTCCGACGGAGAAGTCGTATCCCATGATGCGGGCGGAGTCCTTCAGCGCCTGCTTGGTTTTGATGGTGCCGTAGATCACGCACTGCGCCACTTTGTCACGTCCGTATTTCTCACCCACGTAGTCGAGCACGCGTCCACGACCGTCCGGGTCGAAGTCGACGTCGATATCAGGCAGTGAGACACGTTCCGGATTGAGGAATCGTTCGAAGATCAGACCGTGTTCAAGCGGATCAAGTTCGGTGATGCCCATCGCATACGCGACCATGCGCCTGCGGCGGAGCCACGGCCCGGCCCCACCATCACGCCGTGGGCCTTCGCCCAGTTGATGTAGTCGGCCACGACGAGGAAGTAGCCGCAGAACTGCATCTGGCAGATCACGCCGCATTCGTAGTCGGCCTGCCGCAGCACTTCGAGCGACGGCTTGCCGTTGTACCGGCGTTCCAGGCCTTCCTCGACCTTCTTCAGGAACAGCGACGTCTCGTCCCAGCCTTCCGGACAGTCGAATTGCGGCATGAACGCGCCGTCTTCATGATCGTCGAACATGACGTTGCAGCGTTCGGCGATCTCCAACGTGTTGTCGCACGCTTCGGGAAGGTCTTTGAACAGTTCGCGCATTTCCTCGGCGGATTTGATGTAGTAGCCGGTGCCGTCGAATTTGAATCGGCCCGGCTCGTCCAGCGTGGAGCCGGAGTTGATGCACAGCATGGCGTCCTGCGCGCCGGCGTCTTCGGCACGCGTGTAATGGGAATCGTTGGTGGCCAGCAGCGGCGCGTTGAGCTTTTTTGCGATGTCGAGCAGCCCGTCGGTCACTTGCTTTTCGATTTTCAGGCCGTGGTCCATGAATTCGATGTAGAAATTATCGCGGCCGAAAATGTCTTGGAATTCGCCGGCGGCACGCAACGCGTCATCGAACTGGCCCAGGCGCAGACGAGTCTGGATGATGCCCGACGGGCAGCCGGACGAGGCGATGATGCCTTTCGAATATTTGGCGAGGATTTCCTTATCCATACGCGGATAGCGCATGACTCGGCCTTCAAGGTTCGCGTCGGTGGAGGCTTTCATGAGGTTGACGAGGCCTTCGTCGTTTTCTGCCCACATGGTCAGGTGGGTGATGACACCGCCGCCGGACACATCATCCGGGTTACGGCGGCGATGCAGCGGATCCAGATCCGGATTCCAGTTGGTGTCCCAGCTCACACGGGTGGGGTCCTGACGTGCGGTTTCCGGCGTCACATAGGCTTCGATGCCGATGATCGGCTTGATGCCGGCGTTGACCGCGGCGCTCCACATCTCATACGCGCCATGCATGTTGCCGTGGTCGGTGATGCGACGGCCGGCATGCCCAGTTCCTTGGCGCGCTTGACCAGATCCGGTATTTTCGATGCGCCGTCGAGCAGCGAATAATGCGTGTGATTATGCAGTTGCACGAAATTTGCGGAAGTAGCCATGCGTTCCAATTTAGCTGGGCTTCATGACGGCGTGGAGTCGTTTCTGGCCGTCCGGCCACACTTTTATAGGGACTGGTCGGCGTGCCGTGCGCGCATCACGTCAAGCGCATGCTGCAGGTCGGCGGGATAGTGCGATTTCACCGTGGTCCACACGTGCGTACGCGGATGGCGGAATTCCAATTGCATGGCGTGCAGCCATTGCCGTTCAAGGCCAAGCGCCTCGCTCAGCTGCGGATTCGCGCCGTACATGGCGTCCCCCGCCAACGGATGCCCGATGGATGAGAAATGCACGCGGATCTGATGGGTGCGGCCGGTTTCCAGGTTCACGGATACGAGCGTGGCTTCGCCGAAACGTTCCATCACGTCCCAATGCGTGATGGCCTCTTTGCCGGCCGGTGTCACGCAGAAGCGGAAGTCGGAGACTTTGGCGCGTCCGATCGGCGCTTCGATGGTGGCTTTGTCTTCTTTGAGATTGCCCTGCACGAGTGCGTGATATGTTTTGACGACCTCATGTTCGGCGAACTGCCGGCGCATCTCCACGTACGCAAGATCGGACTTGCATACGAGCATCAGTCCCGATGTGCCCACGTCGAGTCGTGACACGATGCCTTGACGACCTGCCGCGCCATATGACGTGATGTGCACTCCCCTGTCGATCAGGCTGCCAAGCACCGTCGGACCGGTCCATCCGACGGATGCGTGCGCGGCGACGCCGACCGGCTTGTCCACCACGACCACATCGTCGTCCTCATAGACGACGGCCATGTCATGGGCGATCGGTTCCGGTTCGGACCGTTCCTCGACGATGTCGAATTCTACGGTTTCGCCTGCCTGCAGGGTCGACGATTTGGAAATGTCCCTGCCGAGCACGCGCGCTGTCCGCTTTCGATGAGGTCGGCCGCCTTGGCCCGGGAAATGCCAAGCATTTTGGCGACCGCGACGTCGAATCGTTTGCCGACGAGCGCGTCGGGAGCGGGTACGAGACGGCTCATGCTGCTTTCGCCCCGTCGTCGGTTGCGTTCGCATCATCACCAAGCGTCTTGCCGTTGGCCTCGTCAAGGTCCTTTTGGCTGAACGGTTCCCCGAGGAACAGCAGCAGCACCGCCGCAACGCCCGCGAGCATGAGGAAGATGTCCGCCACGTTGCCGATGGACCATCCGTAGTTCAGGAAATCCACGACCTTGCCGTTGAGGAACCCTTCCGCGTAGATGACGCGTCGATGAGGTTGCCGAACGCTCCTGCGAAGGCGAAGGCGAACAGCACCGTCCATTTCATGGAAATGGTGCGGACGGCAAGTACGACCAACGCCACGCAGGCCGCCATCGCCAGCAGGGAAATCAGCCACGTCATGCCGGAGCCCATGCCGAGCGAGGCGCCTGGATTACGCACCAATGTCAACGAAAGCAGGCCGGGAATCACGCGTATGGTACGGCCATCGGCCAATGCGGACAAAGCCCACATCTTGGTGAGCTGGTCAATCGCGATCGTCGCGATCGCAATACACGCAAAGACGGCCACGCGGTCGCGCAGCCGTCTTTGATCATTCTTCATGATGTCAGACACAGGCTAATCTCAGTCGTTGTTGTCCTGAGGGTCCTGGTCGTAGTTGTTCGTATCGGACACCTGGTTGACGAGCTGGCCGAGGAAGTCGGTGAGTCGTGCACGGTATTCGGTTTCGAACTGCTTGAGGCCCTTGATGTTGCCTTCGATGACCTTGGTCTGGGTCTCGAGGTTGTCGCGGACCTGCTGGGCGTAGTCGTCGGCAGCGGTACGGGTCTTCGAATCGTAGTCGAAGGCGCGCTTCTGCACTTCGGCTTCGTAGTTGTCGGCCTCGGTGTGCTTGTCGGAGAAGTACGTGTCGGCGTCCTGGGTCTTCTGAGCCAGGTAGCCGTCGCCCTCTTCCTGCTTCTGCGCGAAGTAGGCGTCGCCTTCCTGCTGCTTCTGCTCCAGATAAGCGTCGCCATCCTGCTGCTTGCCGGCCAGATAGGCATTGCCTTCCTCGGTCTTCTGCGCAAGGTAGGCGTCGCCCTCCTCGGTCTTCTGGTTCAGGTACGCATCGCCATCCTGCTGCTTCTGTGCCAGATAGGCATCGCCATCCTGGGTCTTGCCGGACAGGTAGTTGTCGGCGTTGGCGCGGGTGTCGGTGGAGTACTGGTCAGCCTCGGAACGAGTGCGGTTGGAGTAGTCGTTGGCGCTGCCGATGATCTCTTCGTACTTGCGCTGGCTTTCCTCGGTGATCTCCTTGGCCTTGGCCTTGCCCTTGTCGACGTACTGGTCGTGCAGCTGCATGGCCAGCGTCAGCATGGCGGTGGCGCGCTCCGGCTCGGTATTGGCGCTTGCCGCGGCACCTGCGATCTTCTGCAGGCTGCCGGTTTCGGTGCTCGGCTCGGACTTGGCGACCTGTTCGCGCAGCTGTGCCTCGCGAATCTGGGAATCCTTCAGTTGCTGGGCAAGCTGCTGGATCTGCATGGCCTGCTGCTTCACCTGGGCATCCTGCTGCTGGGACTGGGCAGCATGCTCCTGAGTGAGCTGCTGGGCCTGAGCGACCTGGTCCTGCGCTTCCTGAAGCTTTGCGGTGAGCTGATCGATCTGCTCCTTCTGACGCTGAGCCACGACCACCTGCTCCTGGGCCGATGCCAGCTGACGGGACAGGTCCTCGGTCTGTGCGCGGAACGTGTCACGCTCGTGCTGCACGGCGGTAAGCTGCTCGCCAAGGTCGGCCTGACCGGCCGCTTCGGCTGCCTGGGCGGTGAGCTGATCGACCTGCGCGGACAGACGATCGATCTGCCCCTTGAGCTGCTCGTTCTGGGAAGACAGCGCACGATTGCTTTCCTCTGCCTCGGAAAGCTTGGCGGCCGCGGCCTGAGCGGCCTGAGCGGCTTGGTCTCCCGCACCAGCTGCCTGCTCGGAGGCGGACTTCAGCGTCGCGTTCTCCTGCTGCAGGGACTGGATCTGAGCATTCAACTCGGAAATCTTGGAATTGAGTCCTGCGACATCCGGGCCAAGAGACTGCGTGGCCTGTCCGCCGGCAACTGCCTGCTTGCCAAGGGCTTCCACCGTCTCGGTTACCTGATCGAGGAAGTCATCGACTTCATCGACGTCATAGCCTTCCTTGAACCTTACGGTCTGGAAAGTATGCTCCCTAATATCTTTCGGCGTCAACAGAGCCATAAATCCTTACACCTCGCTTTGGGCTTGATGCCTTACTGTTGTTGCTTTCAGTGTTCGACTCTAGCACGAAACCATAGATATTTTGCGGAAAAACGGTTTTTTAGAGGTGCTAAATAAGGAAATCAATGACCACAAGAACGAAATAAAGCACAAGATACGCGACGTCAAAATAGATCGGTCCGAGCGGAACGGGACGAATATACTGCCGCAACCACCTTAACGGCGGCTCCGTCAGCTGGTAGATGGCGTCGAACAACGAGGCCACGATTCCGCTTGGCCGCCACGTCGGCGACAATGCCAACACCCAGTCGAGAATCATGCGGACGAACAGCACCAGGATATAGGCGTTGACCAGAAAATGGACGACGCTACCAATTACCGAGAGAATCACGTTGCAACTGTATCAAGCGCGCATAACAAGATGCCCCCGCTTTCGGTGGGGGCATAATCGTCTGATTTGTGCTTGCTCTGTGCTACACGGCTCAGTCGGCGAACAGGTCGTGGGCCGGACCCTTGTCTTCAGGCTCCTCGACCTTGATGTTCACTTGGGCCGGGCTCAGCAGGAACACGCGCGGAGTGACACGTTCGATGGAGCCGCGCACGCCGAACACCACACCGGCGGAGAAGTCGACGATGCGGTATGCCACGGCTTCGGCCACACCTGTCAGGTTCAGCACCACCGGAATGCCGTCACGAATGGCGCGACCGACCATCTGCGCATCGTCATAGGTCTTCGGATGGATGGTGGTGATGCGGCTCACTCTACCCCCCTGGAACGGTTGGACTGCTCACGCGGAGCGGACGGCGTGGAAGCGGAAGCCGAAGAGGAAGGCATCGGGGTGACGGAATGATCCGAATCGAACGAGGTCTCGCCGGTGTCGACGTCATCCTCGAAATCATCCTCGCCCTCGGCGACGTCGGACATTCCCAAGTACGACATCGCGTTCTTCATGAAACCTGCCATGTATGTTCCTTTCGCGTCTACGCGTTGACTTTAGCGCAGGAAATCCGGAATATCGAGGTCGCCCGGATCGTTAGCCGAAACCACTTCATGCTCGGTGGTCTGGTCGAACGAGGCGACGTTCTGGTCCGGAGTGGACGGAATGTAGCTGGACAGCGGCTGCACCTGCGGCACCGCCGGAGTCTGCACCGGCTGCGGCTGCTGGGCGGGAGCCTGCACGCCGGCGGACAACGCGGACAGCGGTACCGTGTTTTCCTTGGCCGCGGCCGGCTTTTCTTCGGCCGGCTGGTCGGGCTTCTTAGAATTGGCATCGAAACCTGCCGCGATGACGGTGACACGCACCTCGTCGCCGTAGGCGTCGTCCAGGGACAGGCCCCAGATGATCTGCGCTTCCGGATGGATGGCCTTCTGCACCAGCGCGACCGCGGCTGCGGCTTCCTGCAGCTTCAGGTCGGTCGGACCGGCGATGTTGATCAGTGCGCCATGCGCACCCTCGATGCTTTCCTCCAGCAGCGGCGAGCTGATGGCGATTTCCGCGGCCTGCGTGGCGCGGTCCTCTCCCCGAGCGGAACCGATGCCGAACAGCGCGGTGCCGGCACCACGCAGAATCGCGTTGACATCGTTGAAATCAACGTGGATGTACGAATTCGAGGTAATCAGGTCGGTGATGCCCTGCACGCCGGCCAGCAGTGCGGTGTCGGCGGTCTTGAACGCGTCGACGATGCCAATGGTGCGGTCGGACAGTTCCAGCAGTCGGTCGTTCGGAATGACAATCAGCGCGTCGACTTCCTTGCGCAGGTTCTCGATGCCAAGCGCCGCGGAAGCGGAACGCTGCGGGCCTTCGAAGCTGAACGGACGGGTGACCACAGCGATGGTCAATGCCCCCTGCTGATGGGCGGCACGCGCCACGATCGGGCTGGCGCCGGTTCCGGTGCCACCGCCCTCACCACAGGTGACGAACACCATGTCGGATCCCTTAAGCGCCTCTTCGATGTCGGACTGATGATCCTGCGCTGCTTGGCACCCTTCTCCGGGTCGCGCCAGCGCCCAGACCACGGCTGGAGGCATCGTTCAGCGAGATTTTGACATCTGCGTCGGAACGCAGCAGATCCTTTGCATCAGTGTTGATCGCAATAAATTCGACGCTTTGAAGACCTTCAGTAATCATGCGATTGACAGCGTTGCCGCCGGCTCCACCGACACCGACGACCTTGATGTTGGTCTTGTCGTTGAAATTGTCAGTCTGGGCAATCTCGCTCACCATTGTCTCCTGTTCACTCACGTACATGCACAACTCTATCGCAATCGCGCCGATGATACGCGCACTTTTCCAGGCGTGTACCACCGTTTTTTCACTTTTTTTGCTGTCAGCATGTTCATTCTGCCTGCGTTGACCCCTTCAGTCATTTGTACACGGCTCTTCGAACATGCGTGACGGGCTTTAGTAGCTGGCATCCATCGGGTCATCCCCGAACAGCGCCTCACGCTCCTCGTGCGTGGTTTCCCGGGATTCCAACCATCCGTAAGGCAGATGCACCTTTTTGGCGAAGCGCACGCGCCCCCTTGGCTTGTCGGCGATGCGTTCTGGGAACCGAATGTTCGGGTCGAGTCTGCCTATCTCGCGCCGGACATCCTCAAGATTTTCACATTCCATGAACGCACGGCGTGTGGAACCGCCCACGGGGAAGCCCTTCAGATACCACGCGACGTGCTTGCGCAGGTCATGCACGGCCATCCGCTCGTCGCCATCATAGAATTCGGTCAGCAGTTCGGCATGCCGTTCGATCACGCGGCACACGTCGCCCAGCGTGGGGTCGACGCGCTCGTCACTGCCGGCGAACGCGTTCTTGATGTCGGCGAACAACCATGGACGGCCTTGGCAGCCGCGGCCGATCGCAACACCCGCGCAACCGGTTTCGGCGACCATCGCCAACGCGTCGTTGGCACCCCAAATATCCCCGTTGCCGAAGACGGGAATATCAAGCTCGGAAACCAGCTCGCCGATGCGGGACCAATCGGAATGCCCACCGTAATATTCGGCGGTGGTGCGCGCGTGCAGGGTGACGGCCTTGCAGCCTTCCTCCTGCGCGATGTGCCCGGCTTCGAGGAACGTCTCGTGTTCATGGTCGATGCCGACGCGGATTTTGGCCGTGACCGGCACGTTGGCCGCGTCGCACACCTTGACCACGCGTTGGATGATCTCACGGAACAGGTCCGTCTTCCATGGCAGCGCGGAACCGCCGCCACGACGCGTCACCTTGGGCACCGGGCAGCCGAAGTTGAGGTCGACATGGTCGGCCATGTTCTCGTCGATGACGATTTTCGCGGCCTGCTCCACAATCGAGGGATTGACGCCGTACAGCTGCAGCGAGCGAATCTTCTCGCTGGGTGCGAAACGGCATAGGCGCAGGGCTTTCGGATTGCGGGCCACCAATGCGCGCGCGGTGATCATTTCCGCCACGTACAGACCGTCGGGACCGTAGCTTTCGCAGATCACGCGGAACGGCCAGTTGGTGACGCCCGCCATAGGCGAAAGCACCACCGGCGTTTCGACGTGCACCGGACCCAAATCAACGGGCTTTATAACGGGAGGAACCGACGGCCGTTCCGCGTCGGTACGCGGGTCGAGCACGTCGGATTCCTCGTAGGCATTCACAATGCTATCTGGCATAGGTCAGACTTGTTCCGTTCGATATGACCGATTCGGGGCGATCAGTACAGGCCACCGGCTTCGGCGATCTTGACGGACTCAGGCCAAGCCTCGCCGCCCATTTCGACCGGCATCTGCGGCACGCTGACGCGCTTCTCGCCGATACGCTCGGCGATGTAGTCGGCCACCTTGTCGAGGCTGACGCGCTCCTGCTGCATGGTATCGCGTTCACGGATGGTGACGGCCTGGTCGTCGAGGGTGTCGAAGTCGACGGTGACGCACAGCGGAGTGCCGATCTCGTCTTCACGACGGTAACGACGGCCGATCGCGCCGGCCTCGTCGTAGTCGATCATCCACTCGTTCTGGCGCAGGTCGGCGGCGAGCTTCTGCGCCACGTTCTGCAGATCGGGCTTCTTGCTCAACGGCAGCACGGCGGCCTTGACCGGAGCCAGACGCGGGTCGAGGTGCAGGACGGTGCGCTTGTCCACACCGCCCTTGGTGTTCGGAGCCTCGTCAACGTCGTAGGCGTCGACGAGGAAGCACATGAGGGAACGGGTCAGGCCGGCGGCCGGCTCAATGACGTACGGCACGTACTTTTCGCCGGTGGCCTGGTTGAAGTAGCTCAGGTCCTCGCCGGAGTGCTCCGCGTGCGCGGACAGGTCGAAGTCGGTACGGTTGGCGATGCCTTCGAGCTCGCCCCAATCGGAGCCCTGGAAGCCGAACTTGTATTCGATGTCGACGGTGCGCTTCGAATAGTGGGCCAGCTTCTCCTTCGGATGCTCGTAGTGGCGCAGGTTCTCCGGCTTGACGCCGAGGTCGAGGTACCACTGGTACGGGCGTCGATCCAGTACTGGTGCCAGGCTTCGTCCTCGCCGGGCTTGACGAAGAATTCCATTTCCATCTGCTCGAACTCACGGGTACGGAAGATGAAGTTGCCCGGGGTGATCTCGTTACGGAAGGACTTGCCCATGTTGGCGATGCCGAACGGCGGCTTCTTGCGGGAAGAGGTCATCACGTTCTTGAAGTCCACGAAGATGCCCTGCGCGGTTTCCGGACGCAGGTAGTGCAGGGAGTTCTCGTCCTCGACCGGGCCGAGGTGGGTGCGCAGCATCATGTTGAGTCGCGCGGTTCGGTCCACTTGCCGCGGGTGCCGCAGTCGGGGCACACGATGTCGGCCATGCCGTTCTCCGGCAGCTTGTCTCCATGCTTCTCGGCGTAGGATTCCTCAAGCTTGTCGGAACGCTGGCGCTTATGGCAGTTGAGGCACTCGACCAGCGGATCGTTGAAGACGGCCACGTGGCCGGAAGCCACCCACACGGGGGTCGGCAGGATGATGGAGGTGTCCACGCCCACCACGTCGCCACGGGTGACGACCATGGAGCGCCACCATTCGCGCTTGATATTGTCCTTCAGCGCCACGCCGAGCGGACCGTAATCCCATGCGGAACGGGTTCCGCCGTAGATTTCACCGGCGGGAAAAACAAAGCCACGACGCTTGGCAAGGGATACGACTTCATCGAGTTTGGATACAGCCACAATGCACCTTCTGGATTGAATGGTTTGGGGTCTTTACAAGCGCAAAGCCTACCGTCACATGCTGACAGTTTTGCCTGACAGTTTCACGGCATGGCAAGTTACGTGATTTCCGATGGGGATGAACGGCAAATTGATGCAAGAACCGAATGAAAACACATAAGAATATGTGAAGATACATAAGGGGCTTCCCGCGAATGCGGAAGGCCCCATGTAATGGATAAGGAGAGAATCGTTCTTTATGTATTGTTTGTCACTGCTTGGTAACGTTCTCGTCTTCGACGGTGTCATTGTTAAGCAGCAGCGACCAGATTTTACAATTGATGGTCACGTTGTTCTTGGTGGCGTCGCCGCCCTTATCAAGGGTGTACGTCACATCTTCAGGAACGGCAATACGGTTGATGCCCTGCACGGCCTGAACGAAGCCACGCATTGCATCATAGCTGCCATTCGCAGTAATGCTCACCGGAACCTGCACAAGCCGGCCGGCTTTGATGGTTCCCTGCATTTCGGACGGCACTTCAGCGGTGGTGGCCTCATCGAAGGTCACAGACTGGATGGAGACGCCCGCACCATCAGCAGCGGCATTCAACGAATCGATGAATTCGTTTTGGTTATAGCCGTCAGGAATCTGGCGCTGCAGCTGACGCAAACGATCCTTCTGCAGGCCGATCGTCTCGCTCGCCATACGCAGCGTTTCAATCTGGTCACGCGTTTTTCTTGTTGCTTTCTTCGATCTGCGCAGTCTGCGCGTCGGCTTCCTTAATGTGTGTAAGACGCGGAGATACGCCTACAAGCCATGTCAACATCAGCACCACTACGATGCCGACGGCCAGTGCGATCCATGCGATTTTATGCTTGTTCATGTTTCCTCCTGCTTATCAGTTGGACGATCCGCTGGCATCGGATGAGGTGTCAGTCGACTGGTTGGCAGAAGCATCAGACTGTCCGGACGCAGCCTTGTCGAGGCTTGCGCGCAGCTTGGCGAGCAAATCACGGTTGGCCTGGGTCGCGCCTGCTGAGTTGTCGCTTCGCGAAGTGGTGTTGCCGTCCATCACCAGTGAAATCGTTCCGGTATACGTGTAGGTGGTGCCACCTTCACTGTCATTCTTGGTAATAGAGCTCACATAACCCGTCTTGTACGTGGGAATCGAGGCGAAATTGTTGATAAAGTCCTTGGCCGAGTAGAAATTCGGCGATTCGATGGTGAAGTCCGCGGAAATCACGCCGTTACCAGACCACACAGTGGACGTATTGTCGGAGGATGAGGACGAATTGTTCGATGAAGCGATCTGGAAGCTTTTGAGTTCCAGATTCGTATACTGGCCGCCTTCCGGAAGCGAGCTGTTCAGCGAATCGGCGACCTTCATCCAGTCCATTTCGTCATACAGCATGGCAATCTTCGCCTTCTGCGCATCGTCCAGCGAATTCAACGTGTCTTCGACATCCTTGAACTGCGCTTTCTCCTTTTGCAAGGAAATGGTCTTCTGTTGAGCCACTTCCACACGATGGTCCGCCCATGTGGATTGGGCGAACATGAACACGCTGACCACCAAAGATACAATGAGCACGCCGATCAGCACATACGTTAACAGGTATTTGATGGCTCGATCGCGATTCAATCCGACGATGGAACGCGGAATCAGGTTAGCGCGCATGGTCCAGTCGGCTGGGTTTTCCGGCGCGGTGCTACGCTTGCCGATACCGCCCGCCTTCAACGCATTGCTGATATCGGAGACGTTCATGGATAGCAGGGTGCCCTTCTGACCGTCCGAAGTGTCCGGATAGGCGATTTCCTTGCCACGTCCACGGTGGGAGTTGGCCTTGTTTTTCTTGGATTTCATATCAAGTTTCATAATCACACTCACCTCGGCTTCTTTCCGATGACCAGTCCCAGCACCCCGCCTAAATCGACCGCGTGCGCCACAATGTTCTGACGTTCGACTTCCTTGGACAGCTTGAAGCGGATGAACGGATCGCCAATGCGCACCATCTTGTTGATGGAGCCTGCCAACACTGGGGGCAGACCGATGAGTCGCGCACCTGTACCGGTGAGGATGATGCCGCTGATGGTGCTGTCCGCATGGTCGACGTCGTACATGTTCAACGTATTGCGAATACCGACGATGAGCTGCGCTGTGGTTTCACGAATGACTTCCTCAGCTTTTTCGAGACGTTCGTCACCGGTCACATTTTGCAGACCAATCTGGTTTTTGATGCGTTCCGCGTCTTCGAAGGAGATGCTCAGCGCATTGGCGATGGCGTCGGACACGTCGTCGGCACCGGACGGCACGACGCGCATGTAGGCGGGTTTTCCGTTATTGAGCACAATCACGTCGGTGCAGTTGCCGTTGATGTTGACCACCGCTTCGGTCTGCGCCTGGTTGGTGTCGCTGAACAGGCGGGCCAACGCGAACGGACCGGCGTCGATGGAGGTGATCACGAAACCCGCTTCTTCTGCGGTATACGCGGTTTTTTCCAGACCGCCGCGCAGGGTGGCTACGAGAATGCCATGAAGCTGCTTGCCGTTCTGCTCGTCATCCACTACAGACAACGGCACGAAGTCAAGTTCGGATTCCTCAATGGGCAATGGAATCATGCCTTTGGCCTGAAATGGCAGGGTTGAGCGTAAATCAGCTAGGGACATGTAGGGGAAGTCCGTCTCACGGAACACCATACGACGGCTCGAATAAACGAGTATGGTGTTCTCACGCGGGAACTTGAAGCGTTGCACCAACGTTTTCAGTAGACCGGTGACCACTTCGGCGTCCACCACTTCGCCATCCACCACAGCTCCAACGGGCAGCGGAAGCGCCTGGAAGTGTTTGATGGTCGGCGAATCCGTATAGGGGTCGGCTATGACCGCCGCTCGTATGGCGTCGCTCGCAATCGACAGCGCCGTTATTGCTCTCATGGTCTCTCCTTATATATATGGGTCTTGTATGCGGATGCGTTACGCAAGTCCGGTGAGTTGCAGGTATAGTGTGGCGATTGGTACGCCGGCGAAAAATGCCAAGCCATGCGCCGAGCAGCATGGATGGCCCGAAGGGGATGCCTCCATGAAGGTCGACCTTTTTTGCTGGCCAGCAATACCAAGCTGATGGCACCGCCGATGAAGAACGCGGCGAACGATCCAATGATGAATTGCGGCCAGCCCAAGCCAGCCCAAGCAGCAATCCGAGAATGACGCGAGTTTGATGTCGCCGTCTCCCCATGCCACCTTTCCAGATGAGTGAGAGTACGAAATAGAACACGAAGAGAATCAGCGCGCAGAGCGCTCCGCGACCAAGACGAGTCCACTCCCCTATGCCAAACGATGCCACAGCCAGCAGCAACACCGTTGCGATAAGCGTCGGCAGTAGCACTACGTTGAGGATGAGATGGTGGTCCAAGTCGATGAACGCTATGACGATGGACACGCATGCGAACACGTACAGCACGGGTAGTGCCCACAACGGGTATGCGCCGAACAGTCCACCTGCGGTTACGGCAAGGAAGGACAGTCCGCCAAGCGATTCGACCAGCGGATATCGTGCGGCAATCGGTTCCTTGCAGTGTCGGCATTTCGCGCCGAGCGCCAACCAGGAAAAGATGGGAATATTGTCATACCAGGCGATTGGCGCTTCGCATTTTGGACAAAAGCTACGTTTCGGATTGGTGATGCTTATGTGGTTCGGCACACGCCATATCACTACATTCAGGAAAGATCCGAAAATACAGCCGATGATCAGCGAGGCCACCAGCAGTATCACCACGGTAGGAACATCATTCACTATATCCATGCCGTTCACCACTTTCTGGATGTGACGGTGGAGTCCACAACCGCTGAGAAATAGGTACTGGTAGGGATAGATACGGTGGTCGTCGTCGTTGTCCAAGTAATGCTACCGGCCGATCCGGCATCACCATAATTCACTGAAGCGTTCCATGCCTGCGATTTCACCAGTCGCCCACGCACGTCACGATCGGTTCCGCATGAAACCATTTTCAGCATGGAATGACCGTCTGAGCGATTGTATTGACGGTCTTTCTTCCCATTGCTTTCCACATAGTCTCCCGGATAGATTTCCGTCAGGCACATGCCTTCGCTGGTTTGGAAAGTGCCAGCCCATGGATACTGCGTCTTGCCGCCGTAACTCACCGCTTTCGAGGTGTTGTGCTCGTTGTATCGGCGGAACTTTGTGGCGTCACTTGGATTATCGGTCAACGACACCTTACTGCCGGAAACATGCAGGTACTTCGCGTTGCCGTTGGTGTCGTGCAGGGCTATGGTGGTGTCGATGCCAGTGCCATCGGCGCTGGCATCTTCGGTATAGGAGACGCGGTCGGATGTGAAGTTGAAGTTCTCCTTGTCGGCGGTCGAACAGTGAGAGGTCGAGATGAAATCGCTGCCTTGCCCCATGATCGTCTTCTGGTAGCATTTCGCATCGAAGTCCGCACTATGCACGTCGCAGGTGTCGGCGTATACGTCGTTGCCGTCCATCACCATGCAGAATCCGGATGCGGAGTTCACCATCTGATTGGTGCCGTATCCCGCTTCGCCTGCTTGGCTGAAGGATGCGGTGGCATCCTGCATGTCGGCACCGTTCGAAAAGTAGGAATCGCTGAAGTTATAGGTCCATTGCGACACCATATACGCCTGACTGTAGGGGGTGGCTTTGATATTGCCGCCCGCGAAATGCGGATCGCCACTGTCTTGTGGGCTACCGCCGTAATGGGTGACTTCCAGACGTTGGAACTTGGTCTTTTTGCCGCTCTGCACGCCGGCTACGGCATATCCCTTGCTTTCAGGCAAGGCGGAATCATATGACGCTGCTTGCGCACTGACATCGCCCGTCAGCTCGTTCCAGTATCCGGCGTTGATGAACCCGTTGTAGAAGTTCCATTTCTGGTATTTGTTGAGCAGACTGTTCGGGTCGTTCTTCTCCGTCTGCTGCGCAACCTTATTCGGATCCATATAATAATCGCCTTGGAAGTGGACTCCGTATGATGTGCCGCATGGCTGCAAGGTGGCTGGAGTCTTGCCGTCGGTGTCATCGATGCTCACACCGGTGACGCACAATCCCATATTCGAGGCCAGACGGATGGAATTGTCCTTGTAGTACACCCACGTGTTCAATGAGGAGTACGCACCATCAGCACGGCATTCCTCAGTATATTGGTAGGTGTCACCTCCCGCGTTGTATGCGGCGGGCAATACCACCAGCCCAGAACCGGCTTGAGGCGATTTGCTTAAATCGAGGTTCTCGGCAATGCTTTTCTTCTCGTTGGTAACCGGAATGGTGGTGGCCAGCATGCAGGTGCGGTTCACTGGATTCAACGTCGCAGTGCCATCGGACAGCTGGCTGGTATTGGTGCGTCCGGAATCCACCGTGCCGGAGAATTTAACTTCGCCGGTTGGATCGGATCCGATGGACACGCCATCATAATCCACGGGTACCCATACGAACTGCGAATCGAGCCTGTTGTAGGGCGCCGCGGCATAAAACCCATACCCATACGGCCGCCAACGCCCAAGGCACTTGAATGATTCGTGGTAGTGGAGTCCGTTTTGGCTTCGATCCTGCATACCGCACGCTTCATGGCCTGCGGGCTTTTGGTGTTGCCTGCTGTACGGCCGTCCTTATACCGGTTGATGAAGCCCGTGGCCACCACTTCGGCATACTGTAGGTTTTTCAGATCGGATGGAGAGCCGATCATCTCCGCCGATGCGTCATCCGGATTGGTGTCGTAGAAATTGATGCGCACACGATAGGACAGGTCATCTGGCGTATATGAAGCCGTATCCGATGTTTTTACCGTCTTATTCAAAGCAACATGATTCAACAATACGGATGCGCCATCATATTTGACAAATTCACCATCCTTGGAACTGTCGTTCATATCAGCATCAACAGCAGGCAACACCTTCTGCAAATCATCAAGACTCGTAGAACCTTGCAACTTCGCCAGAGTCTCATTGATATAGCTCAAGCCGACTTCAAGGCCGGATTCGGCCGCATAGTTGGCTTGGGAGTTTTCCTTATTGTTCTTGTAAGGAATCGCCTGGGCAAGCAGGGTAGTCATGACCAGAGCGGATGTGGTGAGCACCACCATCACGAACAGAATGGCCAGCATCATGGCGGCGCCGTGCTCCCCCATGCGTTCGCGTAATGCCGCACGGTACCTGCGGTTGAGTCTGGACCACAATCCGGTCTGTTTCATGCTTGCTCCTATATATATAAAGGTATGTTTCGCTCGGGTACTCGGATATCAGGTCAGGCCTGACCATTGATGGCGTCGAACATGGAGAACATCGGCATATACAATGCCACCACCATGAAGCCGACCACCACGCCGAGGAACAGAATCATCAGTGGTTCCAGCAACGAGGTGAGCTGTTTGGCCATGGATTGGGCCTCTTCGTCATACGCTCGGCCCGCGCTGGACAGCATTTTGTCGATGGCGCCGGAGTCCTCGCCGATGGCCACCATCTGCACCAGCATGTTCGGGAAGATCTTTTCGGTGCTCATGCTGTCGGCCAGACGGTAGCCACGTTCCACCAAACGGCCCACACGCTTCGAAGACGAATCAATCACATAGTTGCCCGAAGTCGATCCGACGATATCAAGTGCCTGGAGAATCGGCACACCGGAAGCGAGCATGGAAGAGAAATTATTGCAAAAGCGGGCCAGGGCCACGTTGGTGTCCAGCTTGCCGAACACCGGTGCCTTGAGTGTGAACGGATCCCACCAGGTGCGGATGATGTCTTTGTTACGGTTGCGCTTCCAGAACATGGCCAGCGCCACGACGGCCACAATCAGCACCGGAAGCACGTAGGGCATCACTTTGCCGAGGTCCACCAGGATCTGGGTCACGAACGGCAACTGGGCATTCATGGAATCGTACATGCTGGCGAACATTGGCACGATGGTGAGCAGCATCACCATCACCAAGATCAGGCGATGCCCAACACCACGACCGGATAGGCCATGGCGCTTTTGATCTGCCCTTGGAGTCTCACATCCGATTCGAAGCTGTCCGCCACAGTGAGCAGCGACTTGTCTAGAAAACCGCCGGTCTCGCCGGCACGAACCATATTGACCATGATCGGCGGGAACAGGGAATCGGGATCCGCCTCCATGGCTTCGGAGAAGGACGAGCCGCCTTCCACTTGCGCCACGCAGGCCTGCACCGCCTTACGGAGTTTCACGTTCTCGATTTGTTCGGTGACGATGTTCAAGGCTCGGATCAGCGAGACGCCCGCCGCCACCATGGTGGCGAGCTGCCGTGCCGTTACTGCGAAGTCTTTTTTGCTTGGATATTTCTCGAACGCTTTGATGTTGATTTCAGTGTTGAGACCGGTGCCGGCAGCTGTGTCGGTCAGATCGGTCGGATACAGTCCGAGTTTTTTAATGCGTTCGATGGCTTGGTCGCGCGTCTGCGCTTCAACCACACCCTTCTCTTTACGCTGGCCGTCGAATGAGACGCCCTTGTAACGCCACTGCCTGGTGCCGTTATCCATTGAAACCTGCGCGTCGTTGCCGGCCATACTTTCCCCCAAAGAATCAAATGATGTTCGATCGTGTTTGATTACGGTTGATACAAGAATGTCGGGGACATACAGGGTCCCCGACATCCGCGGTACAGCATTGCTACAAATCACTCAGCAGAGATCTGACCAGTAGCAGAATCATATACAAAGGTCTTGCAATCACCGTCGGAAGAATTTGTACCTGTAATCTTGTAAGTGTTTGCACCTTCCGTCGCGTCGAATTTGAGCGTCACGTTCTTGCTGACATTAACGGTATTGCCGTCGTAGATATCGCATCCGTGAGTGTCAGAGCACTCTGTCGCGGTGAGGGCTGGAACCTTCCCTTGATTCTCGGTCATGATGGTTTCCATAACGAGGCTGGCATTCTTGACATCGGTCTGGGTCGCGGAATTCCATGCGGCCTTGCGCTGGTTCAGGTAGATCGGCACGGCCACGGCGGCGAGGATGCCGATGATGATGACGACCACGAGCAGTTCGACGAGGGTGAAGCCCTTTTCGCCCTTGGCACGGCGGTTGAGTGCGTTACGTACGCTCTTCATAATGAACCCTTCTTTCCAATTGGAAGGACATACCGTGGACCGTCCAACTTCGGATGGTCCACAGCGATTCTTCTTTGCGTTATTTCCCCTTGTGGGGGTGGCTGGCTCACATAACCAACAACTCTCAGCGTAGTCGTATTGACATCGTTTGCAGTACCAGATGCAGTGCATCAATCGCACCAATGATGTTTCATCCACCGTTTTCATCACAACCCCGAATCAAACTTTTTCAATACGATTGCATAACCCCTCTTCACACAATCACCACCGTCCGATTCCGTAACATGCGTTGAGTCCGTCGGTCTACCGGTGTATCTCTTCGTCTGAAACGTTTGCCTTGGAAGAGTTATATTTTCAATAGTGTTTCAGAAAATATTTTCAGCATGTTTTAACGAAAATTCATTAAAAAACCATTTCCCCCCGGGCGCGTCGGGGGGGGTATTTGGAAGTATAGAAAAAGGGCTCCCCCACAAGGGAGAGCCCTTACAGACACCGTCATTCAACGACATTGACTGAAGTCGACCGAAGCACTCGAACCCACATTGCGAGCTGTAAACGATGTCAATGTGTTCGAGGTGACCGGCTTGCCACCCACATACGAACCCGTCACCGGCGAATACCGCACCACGCGCGTACCGCCATCCATGCTGAACAGTTTGTTTTTGAACAGCGAATCATCGGACGTTGAAGCGGTACTGTTGTTCATCACCGCCGTCAACACCGCATGCTCGCTCCACGCTCCCCCAGCACCGGTTGCATATGGTCTGGTTTTTACCACGACGGAACCATAATCATCAACTCGCCCGCCGGACCACGTGGCCTCTGTGTACTCAATCACAGCGCATTGCCGAATCCCATCGGCATCAGTGGTCACCAAAGTCAACCTGTCACCGCTGGCAGCCTCTTCCACACCTTCGGCATTGCGAACATATCGGTCCAGAGCCTGCACCGATGTAGCTATTTCCGTAGCCAATCTGGTGCGGATAGCATCGGCTGTGGTGGAATGCAAATATTGCACGATCGACACCGTGAACATGGTGGAAACAATGGCAAAAATAAACAATGAAACCATCATCTCCACCAAGGTAACGCCGCCTTCCCCACGAGCACGCCTACGGAGCGCACGTAATAATCGGCGATTCAGACTGAATCCAGAGTTCTTCTCTTCCATAAGCCGTCCCGCTCCTTCAGGCCCCGATCACATTCAACAGTTCATTGGTGGTATACACGGCCGTTTTGTCTGCGCCAATATTGTCCGACCAGGTGACGCCTACCACCACGCGTACCATCGGCATATACGTTTTCGCCATAAAGGTGAATCCCTTAGTAGGAATGTTGTCCTGACTCAGGATGCTGGATCGCAGCGAGGCGTCAGGAGTACCGTCAAGACCGCTAATGGACGCATGCCCGTCAATACCCAGTTCCGAAGCGGTTCTACAATCCATGGTGCCGCTTTCCCGATAGCACTTCTCAATCACGGTGTTCACCGTATATGTAGTATGTTTGGCGTCTTTGCCCGTGGTAGTGCGCACCGGCTGAATGTACTTGCCCGTATCAGCATCCGGAGTGGCCGTAGCCTCCAAATCCGAGAATTGCGAGGTGATGGCCCCCACTGCCGTGAGATTCGCATGCGCTTTCTTCACATCATCCACACCCATGCCAGGCAGCAAATCCGTGTAATAGGAGGATGGCGCAGAAGTATGATCCGCTATCTGTGCGCGCATACGTTCGATACCATCACTACCCAAAGCAATGGCTGCTGAACGCTGCTGCTGGGCATAAGAAGTACGAATCGCAGTAATCGCGAACTGTGCGGCGGCAAGACCTGTGATGCTCAGCACCACAATCGCCACCAATACCTCAACCAATGTGAAACCCGACTCGCCACGTTTCGGCAATCGTTTGACGTTATGTATTGCAAGCCCTGTCGCGGCATCATTTACCGCCCTACGCCAGCTGTGCTCCATGAGCAGCTCCTTCATGCAGTATCACCCCATCATCGGAGGCAACAGGAAAAATCACCGCAGAAAAGGCGGTGCATGAATATCTGTACTGTATCACGATTCCCTGCCAACGTTTTCACACCCTTCCAAACACCACATGACAATTGGCGTTTCAGTCACAAAGCCGCTAAACTATGCGAGTAGTAGTGCACAACACTGCAATCGTTAGCTCACATGACCATGAACAACTGAACATTCTCAGGCCCGCAAACACCTGTGTTCGCAAAGGGCCATAAGTCATACCGTGCGTTCCGGCGCATGGTCCAGGAGGTCATTATGAGCGACGCCGGTTCGGGAAGCCGTTTCCCTTTCCTCAAGCGCAATCGAAACGACGACACGCCGAGCGATTTCTCACAGCGCATGGATTTGAATTCCCCGGTCACAGGAGAAATCAACCAGATTTTCACGCCGAGCCAGCCACGCCATGCCGCTGCACCCAGCGACGCCACTAGCGACTTTCCCGCCATGCCCACATCCACCGAAGGCATGGACGAAAACACCGAACGCGAATATGCCATGGCGCTAGCTCAAGGCATGAGCCTACCGTTCGTAGACCTCAACGAATACCAAGTAGACAAAGAAGTCATCAGCATGGTGCCGGACGACCTGTGCCGTCGCAACCAGCTGCTGCCATTGTCCATTGTCAACGGACGCATCACCGTGGCCATGGCCAACCCGAAAAACTTCGCCGCCATCGACGACGTGTCCGCCAGCACCGGCATGCCGGTCATTCCCATGGTGGCGATGCCTTCTCAGGTGAAGGACGCCATCAACCGGTACCTGCGCGCCAACGCGGAGCTGACCGAGCTGTCGCACGAAATCGCGGCGACCGCCAAGAAGGAAGTGGACCTCGAATCCGACAGCGGCGAGGACGCCTCCCCTGTGGCACGCTTCGTCAGCCTGCTCATCAACCAGGCCATCGACGACCACTGCTCCGATATCCACATCGAACCGCAGGAAGACGGTCTGCTCGTGCGCTACCGTATCGACGGTGTGCTGCACGTGTTCCAAAAAGGCGCCGAAAGCCATGACCCAAGGTGTGATCAGCCGCATCAAGGTCATGTCCGATATGGATATCGGCGAGCGCCGTAAGCCGCAGGACGGCCGCATCACCGTCAAGCACAATGGTCAGAAGGTGGATCTTCGTGTGGCCGCACTGCCGACGGTATGGGGCGAGAAGATCGTCATGCGAATCCTGAGCACGCCTTCGGGCAATCTCAAGGTGGAGGATTTGAATTTCAGCCAGCGGAATTTCGACGTGTTCTCCAAGGCGTACAACCGTCCGTATGGTCTGGTGTTGGTCACCGGTCCTACCGGTTCGGGTAAGTCGACCACGTTGTATGCCACGTTGGGCGATGTGGCGAAGCCGGAAATCAACATCATTACGGTTGAGGACCCGGTGGAATTCCGTATGAGAGGCATCAATCAGGTTCAGGTGAACAACAAGGCCGGTATGACGTTCGCCGCGGCTCTGCGTTCGATCCTTCGTGCAGACCCTGATGTGGTGCTCATCGGCGAGATTCGAGATCAGGAGACCGCCAACATTGCTATTGAGGCTTCGTTGACCGGCCATTTGGTGCTTTCCACCCTGCACACCAATGATGCGCCAAGCGCAGTGACACGTTTGACGGAAATGGGTGTGGAGCCGTTCCTATTGAGCTCGTCGCTTGCTGCGGTGATGGCTCAGCGACTGGCTCGCCGCCTGTGCAAGAAGTGCAAGCGTCAGGATACTGCCACCGAAGCGGAGCTTCGGACGTTGGGTGTTCCACACATGCCAGATACCCCTCTTCCGACGATATGGCGTCCGGTAGGATGCCGAGAATGCGCCAACACCGGCTATAGCGGCCGTGTGGCCATCCAGCAGGTCATGGGCGTGGATTCAACAATGGAGGATCTTATAGCCCGTGGCGCCACGTCGATTGATATTGACAAGGCGGCGAAGGAGCAAGGCATGACCACACTTCGTAAGGACGGTTGGCAGAAGGCGCTTCAAGGCATTACCTCCGTGGAGGAAGTGCTTCGCGTGACGGTGTAGGTTCCACCTGACGTTACATGCACCTATGCACCTCTCCGCACTTATAAAACACCTATAAAACGTTCGGTTGCGTCGGCGCGTCGAAGCGCCGGCACGACCGACATTTTCAGACAGCAACCCACCTATTAAAAGGACAATGATGACCATCGAGCAAACGTGGAACAATGGCGGATATCTTTCCGGTCTCAAAGGCGTGACCATTCCCAACAACACTCCATCGTTCAATGAGGATCCCCGCAAGGGACGTCATTGGTCTTCCGACAATGCGATTCAGGCAGATGATGAAAGCCTTAAGGGCATTTTCGCTTCGCTTAATTCAATGCCGACTGTAAGCCAGCAGGATGTGCAAATTCCCGACCCGCAGCCAGTTTCACAGTCTCAACCATCCGAACAGTCTGTTGCTCAACAACAGACTACGCAAGCCATACAACAATCGCAGGAAGCGCATGTTTTTCCAACAACAAGCGACCGTCAACCAGTCGGTACCGGCAGCCTGCAGTTTGATGAGGACACTGACGCGACCCAGCAAAATCCCGCATATGAGGAGCATGGTCCGATCCAGCAGATCGACAGCAATCCACCGTCCTTCGTACCGGGTGCCACACCATTCGCTAAGCGACAGGCCGACATCGCCGAAACCGCAGCGCAGCAGATGCCTCCGACCATCACTCACATTCCGCAGGCGCAGCTTTCCAAAGGCCGCAGCCACAGCAACAGCAGATGTGTCAGCCCCAGCCGCAGACCAGGCCATTCGCGGATTTCGTAGTGCCTGAAACCAACGACGCCGACGAGGATGCCGTTCCGGAAGAACGTAAGATCAAGGCCGAGCAGGTCGAACAGACGCTGCGCACCGAACATCCGGACGCGGACGACGAATTCGTGTCGGCCATCCGCCAGCTGGTTGAGCTCAATGCGTCCGATTTGCACTTGGTAATCAACGACCCGCCAATGCTGCGCGTGATGGCAAGCTGCGCCCCGCCAAGGGATTGAGCGTGTGGACGAAGGATCACACGTACGAAGCAGTGAAAGTCATGACCAACGAATTAGAGATGGAACGTTTCAAAGATGATCTGGAACTTGATATCTCCTTCGCCATTGGCGATCTGCTGCGCTTCCGCGTGAACGTATACCGCGACCGTATGGGCGTATGCGCCGCGTTGCGTACCATTCCCACGGAAATCAAAACCGCGCAGGAACTGGGAATTGACCCGCGTATCGCCGACCTTGCGCTGTTGCCGCGTGGTCTGGTGCTTGTATGCGGCCCGACCGGTTCCGGTAAGTCGACCACACTGGCCGCAATCGTGGACAAGGCGAATGCGGAACGTGCCGACCATATCATCACCATCGAAGACCCGATCGAATTCGTGCATCAGCATAAGCGTTGCGTGATGAGCCAGCGAGAAGTGGGCACTGATACGAAAAGCTTCGCGGAAGCGCTGAAACGTGCGCTGCGTGAGGATCCGGACATTATCGAAGTCGGTGAGCTTCGAGACTTGGAAACCATTTCCACCGCACTGACCGCAGTGGAAACCGGCCACTTGGTGTTCGCAACCCTTCATACTCAGGACGCCGGCTCCACCGTGGACCGTCTCATCGACGTGTATCCGGAAAACCAGCAGCAGCAGATTCGCGTGCAGGTAGCTTCCACCTTGCGTGCCGTGATCGTACAGACACTGATTCCGCGCGCTACCGGCCATGGCCGTGCACCAGCCACTGAAGTGATGATCAACACTCCGGCCGTTTCCTCACTGATCCGCAGTGGCAAGGCGCATCAGATTCGCACCGTGCTACAGTCCGGCGAGAAGGAAGGCATGCACACGCTCGACCAGGATTTGGCGCGACTGGTGAACAAGGGCACCATCACGTTCGAGGATGCGTTGGTGAAGGTGCAAGTGCGTGAAGAGTTCGAGAAGCTCTGCGGCGCACGTTCCTCGTTCTAAGGATGGCCGGCACGGCTGGCGCGTGGTATGCCCATATGTCCAATGGCGGTTCCGCAACATGGAATATGACGGAACCGCCATGATCCATGCGCGGCCACGCAATAATCGCAAAGTCACGCAGCAATCGCGCGTATTTCGAACGCAACGGGAAACAGGAAACATGAGTTCTGCAACAGTAGCAGCCACAGACAACAGAACACGATGCGACGCAATTCGGCATTGGCTCACGCCTCATCGTTTGCACTGCATCGTGCTCGCGGCGTATGTCATCGTGGTGGGCACGGTGATGTGTTTCCACGAACCATGGTTCGACGAGGCGCAAGCCTGGCTCATCGCGCGCGACTGCTCGTGGCGGGAGATGATTCTGGAACGTCCACACTATGAGCATCATCCGCCTCTGTGGTGGATGATGCTCGCCGCACCCGCAAAACTCGGCGTACCCTACGAGATCGGTCTGAAAAGCATCAATCTGGCATGCGCCACACTCATGATCTGGCTGTTGGAATTCAAAACCAAACTGCCGGAACCATTCAAAGTCATCCTGCCGTTCTCCTATTTCCTGTGCTATCAGTACGGCGTCACGTCGCGCCCCTATGCGCTGATGGTCGCCGCCATGCTGCTGGTGGCTATCAACTGGAAACCCGCGACGAGAAACCATGGCGCGAAGCGCTCAGCATGATGCTGCTGTGCCTGACCAGTTCATATGGCTGGTAATCGCCGGCATGTTCGCGGCGAATTGGGTAGTGCGGTTCGTCTGGCAGGAACACTCGTTGATACGTAACCGGCGACGGTTCATCGCGCTGCTGGCGCTGCTCGCGGCGGCGATGGCCATACTGATCGACGTGATGCCCGCAAAAGACGTGTATTCCGGCAATTTCGACATCTCCGGCATGACACAGCCGGCACCACTATGGATACAAATCTGCAATTCCTGGCTGCTGCTGCCGGCCGAAGCATTATTCACCTCGACGGTGTCGGACACGAATCTGGTATTCATCGGCCTATCACCGACACTGCTGTACACGGGAACCGTGTCATGCCTCATGTGGGCCCCGCTCATCCACATCAGCCGACGTCGGCACAACGCAATGCTGCTGCTGAGCTCGTACACAGTGATGTGCTTGGTGTTCGCGCAGCATTTCTCTATGCACCATCTGGGCATCCTGCTGGGATTCTTCATCGCGGTGCTCGCGATTGACTGCGACGAGCGACGTATCGGCGTGGATGATTGGCCGGCCTGGTGCGCCACCATGGCCGACCAATTCGCCGGCAAGCTTGGGGTGAAGAAAGCGCGCAACTATCTCATCATGCTGAAGGCCCTCGCTTTAGGTGCCATGCTAATCAGCGTGTATTGGACGATCAACGCCAGCATATGCGACATACGATACGAGTATTCCTCATCCCGGACGGTGGCCTCGTTCATCAAGACCAATCATCTGGAGCAATACCGTTGGATGGCTGGCTGGACTCGCATCAATTCCACGAATGCGTCCCCGGATGTCAAGGAACGAATCAATCAAGGCGGCTACTGCGCCGATGGCAAGGACTGCATCGACTACACATCGTGGGTGAGCGGAACACTGGTCACCGCCGACCCGTACTTCAAGCGTACGCTCATGTCCAATGCCTACAAAGGGCGCAGCTACATCTCTTGGGAATGGTGCATAGACCCCTATGCCGGCAAACAAGACATCGAAACCTGGAGATCATGGGGCGAACCCGAATTCTACGACACCATCTATCAGCCGTTCTTCTTCAGCGCCCTCGGCTATGACCGGAACGACTACACGAAAATACGCATCGCCGAAACCGTCACGCCATGGAAAGACCAGCGATCGCGCGGTTCCGTGGAAATCTACGTACGCAACGACATCTACAAGAACGTCCTGCACTCCCCTGACACCGGCATCGCATGGCCGGATGGAGCCAAACGGCGGTAGATGGGAGCATCGGTGCATCACACGAGCAAGGTAGTCTGAGAATATGCCGTACCACAACCCGAATTCACGCAGCCGGCGGAATGTCCTACGCATCGTGGGCGTGCTCGTCGTGCTTGCCGTCATCGCCAGCGTCGCCAATTTCCTGCACACCACCACCAGTGAAGCGGCCAGCAATGTCAAGCCGCAGATCGAAACCATGCAAGGCATCCGGCAGACCGCGCAGGACAGCATCACGTTCGCGCAGGGCCTGGATGATCCGGACCGATTCGCCGCGCACATCGAAACCGTGCAGCAGTGCATGGACGATTACGACCGGCTTGCCGACGCCAAGCAGATCAAGTATCTGCTGTCGGACAATCTGCAGGAACGCATCATCGGACTGTTGTACCGCAACCAGCAGCGCACCATCATCGACAGCATGCGCGTGGCGGCACATAATCTCGACGGACAGACCAAGGAGCTGCTCAGCGCGGTCGACGCGGCCATGGCGGACGATTTCAGCCAGCATGCGGCGCAATGGCTGCTGCAGGTGGACGATCCGACGCAGGCGAACGAGCTCATCGACCGATACGGCAAACAGCGCGCGTATGCATCGATGAGGGAGATGCTCGCCGACCTACGGTCGCTGCACAAACTACGCTCGGACGTGAAACAGCAGGTCTCGACTGCGGTCAGCAATCTGCATAACGCGGAAGCCGCAGCGGCTGCGATCGCCGTGCCCGAACGCAACGGTGATCTCGATCGGCCGGATGGTACACGCTCGCCACGAACGTGGCATCGACGATGGGCGTGCAGATCGAACAGACCATGGAATTCAACTGCGGCGGCCAGTCAGGTGAGAATCCGAGTGGATTCGTGGCTGCGTATTACTGCCAGATGCCCGACCGCTCGCAGCGGGATATCATGCATATCCTCACCACACACCCGGATTGGACGCAGACCGCGCGAAGCCCCTGGCTGGTGGACATGGTCAAGCACGAACTTTCGCACCGTTCGATCATGATCTCCTGCGGCACCACGCAACCGACAATCGCAGCCGACCGTACGGAGGCGGTGACGAATTCCTATTCGGTGCTGTTTTTCGGGGCCGACCGCAACCGCATCGCCGACCAGCAGCAGGGTGTCGCCGAATACGCGATGGATGCATCCAGCGATCAGCTGGCCACCGCCATCCACGATGGCAATTGCGGGTGAGGTAAGCCAGTTCTCGCTTGGCGACTATTGCACATCCTTGAATTCGATAGTCCAGTTCTTCGCGTCGTCGCCAAGCACATTGCGCACATACTGTTCTATAACAATGACAACTGCCGCAATAGCGTCAAACAACACCTTACGCAACTTTTTTGCACTGAAATCGCCGAACAACCTATCGCAAAGACCGCCCCGCCTCCTTCGACTCCCGCCATTTCTCGCCAACGCACATTCCTTTCACGGTTCTCTTCCGTCAACAATTCTATCCCCGCATGCAAATACATAGGGGCGTCACAAACGTCTCAGGAAATAATACGGGGAAGCCCATCTCGTGGAATGATTATCGGAAATAATTCGATATTTTAATAACGTTTTCATCATAATGAAAATGCCAGCCATGTCTTCCTGCAGAGCAGGACAGCACACATACCACTTACTACTTCCACGCCGGCATAAACATTCGGATGGAATACTCAAAAGAGCGTGGAAGAGGCGACCTGCTATTCAGCACACGAAATGCTGCAGCCGAACGTACAATGGTCGCCCCATGTCTTCGTATTCGGCGATGCCGTTTTTGGACTAAATCAGCCAATCGGTCACGTCCTTCTCGGAAACAGATTCCGAGAAACGATGCCCGGTAAGCCATGTACCACTGCCTGCCATTTTCTGGAGCGTGGATGCACTGTTGCCGATATCGGAGCTGGCGGAAGTGCAGAACGGAATGATCGTCTTACCTGCGAAATCGTTGGATTTGACGGAATCGTTCACCAGCCAAACAGGTGCCATCCACCAAATCGGGAAGCCCGGATACACAGTGCTGCCGGCACCGACCATGTCATGGGCCGGAATCATTCGCGGCCGGCACGTTCCTTGACATAACCGACGAAGCGGTCGACCGCCTCAGGGGTGTCGTGGCGAAAGAACATGCTGGTCTTGGTGTCAAGGCCCGCGATGGTTGCCATCTCGCTGTCGGAGAGCCGGAAATCGAAGATGTTCAGGTTTTCTTCCATGCGCTCCTTGTGCGTGGACTTGGGCAGAGCGACGATGTCGCGCTGGATGAGCCAACGCAGGATCACCTGTGCGACGGACTTGCCATGCGCCTCGCCGATCCTGGCCAGGGTGGGATTGGAGAACATGTTCTGCATGCCCTCCCCGAACGGAGCCCATGCTTCCTGAGCCACGCCCCGCTTGACCATGTTCTTGCGAGCTTCGATCTGCTGGTTGAGCGGATTAGTCTCGACCTGATCGACCATCGGGGCGATCTCATTGAAGGCGACCATATCGGCCAGACGATCCGGATAGAAGTTACTCACACCGATGGCGCGGATCACGCCGTCCTTGTAGAGCTTTTCGAGTGCACGCCACGCGCCGTAGGTATCGGAAAACGGCTGGTGCAGTAACACCAGATCGAGATAGTCGGTGCCAAGCTTCTTCAAGGACACATCGACGGACCTCAGCGTGTTCTCATAGCCGTAATTGCTGATCCAGATCTTGGTAGTGAGGAACAGATCCTTACGATCGATACCGGAATCCTTGATTCCTTGGCCGACTTCGGCCTCGTTGAAGTACGACTGTGCGGTGTCGATATGGCGGTACCCGGTCTCGATGGCCTCGCGCACGCAGCGAGGAGCATCGTCCTTGCTGATCTGGAAGACGCCGTATCCGATCTTCGGAATCTCAACACCGTTGGCAAGTTTCACGTATTCCACTGTTTTTCCTTCCATAAATTCGTCGGTATTCAGTGCCGGCATGTATGCCGTTCTGACCCTCAAGATAAAATCCGGTAGCCGCTACCGGTCAAATTACGGCACGCCGGTACTATCTACCGGTATTAATAACCGGAAATGTGACATGATAGGTACAAACAAAAAGAACAATGCGCCTCAAGCCCGACCCCATCCGGCGGCACCCGCCGAACGTCCTGCCGCGCAGCGTCCGAAAGGAGCCACGTACGGCAATCACGGCAGTGCCACTCCATAAGAACATGAAAACCTATACGATGAAGCAGGCCTGCAAACTAACCGGCATGAATTACGAAGCATTGAAGTTCTATTGCAATTCAGGACTCGTGCCCGGTCTCAAACGAGACCAGAACAACCGACGCGTCTTCGACGAGCGATGCATCGCATGGATCAACGGCCTGACATGCCTCAAACGCTGCGGTCTGGGCATCAAGGAGATGCGGCACTACACGCAACTCTGTCTTGAAAGTGAGTCATCGATACCGGAACGTCAGGAAATCCTTGCCGAAAAACGCGAGCATCTGGAGACGCAACTGGAGGAACTGCGTAAAGCCATCGCCTACATCGATGAAAAACAGCGCTTCTACGCCGACGTGACTGCCGGCAGGACGGCATACTGCAGCAACGTCATCGACACGACGCAAAGCGACTGACTGCGTTCCGTAGGTGATTTTTGCGTTCCGTAGGCGGTCAGCTTCGAATCCGGACACGAGCAAACGCCTAATTCCAGGCATCTCGCCGATGCTTATCCGGCAGCAACCACCTACGGAAGCCCAAAATCACCTACGGAATCGCGCCTGTCAAGGGACGTAGATAGATTAAGCACTGTTGTAAACATGCGGGGGTGCTTGATGGCCAAGTCCATCAAGCTGAGATAGGCATGAACGCCTGACCCTTTGAACCTGTTGGTTAGGACCAACGTAGGGAGCAGATCATGAGCGATGACTCATCCGCCAATGACGCACTCGGCACATTGCGTGCCGCCATCAAACAAGCCGTCACGGACGTGCGTGAGCAGACACCACTGGCACAGTCGTTCACCAATTTCGTAACCATCAATCTCGTTGCCAACGCACAGCTTGCGGCGGGCGGCACCGCGGCCATGAGCTATCTGCCGGATGATGTGATCGCCACCGCCGAAATCGCCGGATCGAACTACATCAACGTGGGCACGTTGCTGCCGTTCTTCAAGGACGCGCTGCCGGAAATCGCGCGCAAACTGCACGAAAACGGCAAGACGTGGGTGCTAGACCCGGTTGCTGCGGGCATTGGCGAAACACGCACGTTCATTCTTGAATCGTTCCGTGACGCGCCTCCGACCATTGTGCGCGGCAATGCGAGCGAGGTCATCGCGCTTGATGCGATGTGGGGGCTGGCCGACGCCGACAGCACTGATCCGACCACGCGTCCGGCTGGAGTGGAGGCCGTTGACGAGGTCGACGCGGCCATCGACGCGGCCAAACGTGTGGCCCGCCATTTGGCGAAGCACTCCCCCGTCGGCAAGGGCGCGGTTGCGGTGTCCGGCGCGGTTGATCTGGTGACCGACGGCGAGCGCACGTTCCGCCTGCCCGGAGGCAGCGCGATGATGACGAAGATCACCGGCGCCGGCTGTTCGCTCGGCGGCGTGACCGCAACGTATCTTGCCGTGGCCGAGCCGCTGGTCGCCGCCCTTGCCGCGTCGCTGCTGTATGATCGTGCGTCCGAAATCGCCGAAGTCAAATCCGATGGCCCCGGTTCGTTCCAGGTGGCGCTGCTCGACGCGCTGTGGAACGTCACCGCCGACCAGGTGGCCGCGTCCGACATCATCGAAACCAACTGACCGCAACGTTCCGTGGATGGTTTCGCACCATCGCAATCGTATATACGGAATATATACGTTCAGTGCGGTGCGACGGAAAATAAACGGAAAATAACAAGACTTCTTCTGGAGCACTTACCCAAAGAACAACAAAGGGGAAACCAATGAATAATTATCCATTCGCCTCGATGCGCGACTGCTTTGATATGAGCGCGTATTTCGTGGTCGGTCCGCAGGATTGCAAGGGCCGGCCGGTGACGGATGTGGTGGATGACGCGTTGCGTGGGGGCGCGACGTTCATCCAATTGCGCGCCAAGAACGCGGATGCGAAGGATATCACCGAAATGGCCCGCGATATCGCGCAGGTCATCAAGAACAGCGGCAAGTCCGATTCCGTGGCGTTTGTGATCGACGACCGCGTGGATGTGGTATGGCAGGCGCGCGACAAGGGCATCAAGGTGGATGGCGTGCATATCGGCCAGACCGATATGGAACCGCAGGAGGCTCGCGCGCTGCTCGGCGAGGACGCCATCGTGGGCCTGTCCGCCGAGACCGAAAGTCTGGTGAAGCTTATCAACGAGCTGCCGAGCGGCTGCATCGACTACATCGGCGCCGGCCCGCTACATGTGTCCACCACCAAGCCGGAGGCTTCCGTGGGCGGCAACGACGGTTCCGGGCATACGCTTGACGAGGAACAGATCAACGCGATTTGCGCGGCGAGCGAGTTCCCGGTAGTGGTCGGCGGCGGCGTACATGCCGACGATATGGAGATGCTGGCCCGTTCGAAGGCGGCCGGCTGGTTCGTGGTGTCCGCGATCGCCGGTGCCGACGATCCGGAAGCGGCCACCCGCGAAATGGTGACGCGCTGGAAGGCGGTGCGCGGCGACGCGAAGCACGGCTATGCGCCGCGTGTGAAGTAGTCCGTCGTACAGGAAATCGACAAGCCCGCTGAGATGAGCGAGAAGTTCCGCAAGGGTGGTTCTACACTGTATCAGTGAGCTCAGTGAAGATAATCAATGAATCAGTGAGCCTAATAAGGAGAGTTACCATGACTAGCACATTGCCACCGGTATTGAGCATCGCAGGATCGGATTCGTCCGGCGGTGCCGGCATTCAGGCGGATTTGAAGACCATGCTCGCCAACGGCGTGTTCGGCATGACCGCGATCGCGGCGCTGACCGCGCAGAACACCACCGGCGTGACGATGGTCACCAACACTCCCCCGGAAATGCTTGCGGCGCAGATCGACGCGGTGTTCGAAGACATTCCGCCGGTGGCGGTGAAGATCGGCATGGTGTCCAGCGCCGAGCTCATCACCGTGATCGCCGACCGTCTGACCGCGCACAACGCGAAGAACGTGGTGCTCGACCCGGTGATGGTGGCCACGTCCGGCGCGAAGCTCATCGAGGATGATGCCATCGCGGCGCTGACGTCCAAACTGTTCCCGCTGGCCACCGTGATCACGCCGAACATGCCGGAGACCCAGGTACTGTGCGACTTGGCCGTAGAGCAAGGTGCGGGCGCAATCGACTATGAGAACGGCGAATCCATCTCCACCGAGAACGACATGGTGACCGCAGGTCATCTGCTCGCCGGCCATTTCGGCTGCGCGGTGCTCGTCAAGGGCGGCCACGGCACGCATGACGCGAGTGACGTGCTTGTCGAGCCGGATGGCAAGATCACCTGGTTCCGTTCCCGTCGCATCAACAACCCGAACACGCACGGCACCGGCTGCACGCTGTCTTCCGCCATCGCCAGCCATTTGGCTCTTGGCGAGGCGCTGCCGACGGCCGTCGACCATGCCAAGCTGTACCTGACCGGCGCTTTGGAAGCGCAGCTCGATCTTGGACATGGTTCCGGTCCGATGGACCACGCGTGGAAGTGGCGTTGAACCAAGCCACGCAAACCACGCGAACCACGGCAGCCGTTGGAACAGTACAACAAGTAATCGCACGAAAACACACGAGACAACGCTGAGAAAGGTAATCATGACGCTCGATCGCAACGCAGAAAAGCAGGAAGTGCCCGTCAATCCGGAAACCGGCAAACCGTATATCAACACGCTTGCCGCAGTAGCCATCTCCCCCGCCGGCGCCAGCCGGAGAAGTCCACGTACGTGCGCAGGCCGTGGACGTAATCCGTGAATCCGGCCTGCCGAACGAGACGAACGCCATGTTCACCAACATCGAAGGAGACATCGACGATGTGCTCAAGGTGATCCGCGACGCTACCATGAAGCTCGCCGGCCAGGGATACCGCACCGACGTGGTGATCCGTCTCGACATCCGCCCCGGTTTCGAAGGACAGATCCACGCCAAGCAGGAACTGGTAAACGAGATTCTGTCGAAATAACCCCTGACGGAACAGGGAATTCCACACGTAAGGCGCGTTTTTCTGGGAAAAGCGCGCCTTTCGCTTTTGTTTGGGTATAGTGTTGCGATTATGACCACGATGAAGGAAATCGCCGAACAGACAGGGGTATCCATCTCCACTGTATCCCTCGTGCTCAACGGACGCGACGAAGGCAGGGTGAATCCCACGCTTGCTTCGCTGGTGCGGAACAAGGCGACCGAACTCGGGTACAAGATCAACCCGTTGGCGCGAAGCCTACGCACCAACAAAACCCGAATCCTCGGCTTCATCAGCGAGGAAGTCGCCACCACACCGTACGCGGGCGGCATCATTCTGGGCGCGCAGGACGCGGCCAGCGCCTACGGCTACATGCTGTTCACCGTCAGCACCGACGGCAAGGCGAGCGAGGAAAACGAGATCGCCACACTGAAAAGGTACGGCGTGGACGGATTCTTCTATTCGAAGATGTCGAACCGCATCGCACATGTTCCCGAATCGTTGAACGAATACCCCGTGGTGATGGTGGACGCCACCGACCACGAGAACAAAGTGCCCAGCATCGAGCCGGACGAGTTCATGATCGGCTACGACGCCACGAATCGGCTGATCCAGGCCGGATGCAAACGCATCGCATACGTGGGTTGCGCGGAAAACATGATCGCGCAGGACGGTCGTCTTGCCGGCTACCGCACCGCGTTGCAGGAGGCCGGACGTGCGTTCAACCCATCGCTGGTATGCAACGTAATGAACAACGGTCCAGCTTTACGCGCCGTGAACAAGTTGTTCGACGACGAGCATCCGGACGGCTTCTTCTGCTTCAATGATGCGCGCGCCTGGTATGTGTACGAATGCGCGGCAAGAAGAGGGCTTACGGTAGGCAAGGATATTTCCGTGGTCGGCGTGGACAACCACCGCGTGTTCGCAGAGACACTTGAACCGCAGCTGACCACCGTCGAACTGCCACATTACGAAATGGGCTATTGGTCAGCCTGCAAGCTGATTTCCATGATTGAAGGCAAGGATGTGGATACCAGTTCATGTCCATCCGCCAGAGCTTCCCTGCCGCCGCTTGATGCGCCGATTCCGGCGAAGATCCACTGCGCATTGTTGGAAAAAGATTCCGTCATATCCTGATTTTTCTGTTTTTACAACGCTTCAAATGCTTACGATTGTTCGCACAGCCATTTTCTATACATGAAAATTGTGCGTTTGTTCACGACACGCCGAATAAAGCAATCGTGCCAACAGTCCGCCAGCAGTTGATTCAGGCTTAATTTCAACTATCCGCAAATCCTTACAATCTTTGACGTCAAACGATTGACGTCAAACGATTGACGAAGCAGTTGCCATATGCTATCTTGTAGCCATGTTCGCTTTTCGGCACGGCAGCTGAAATCAGAGCAGGCGCAAGCCAAAACAACATCGGAAGCGATCGCTGCCGCGCGGCAGCGGCAGCGCGAAGAGAAAAAGAGAATCAAAGTGGCAAGTAAAACACGTTCTGTATGGAAGAATCCTTCCTATCTGCAGAGCTCCTTCGGCATTTTCATGTTCTTCTGTTCCTGGGGCATCTGGTGGTCCTTCTTCTCCCGCTGGCTCACTGACCCGACCCACGGTCTGGGCATGAGCTCCGCGGAACAGGGCCAGATCTACTCCATCAACTCCTTGGCCACCCTGGTCATCATGTTCGTTTACGGCACCATTCAGGACCAGCTGGGCATCAAGCGCAAGCTCGTGATCTTCATCTCTGCGGTCGCTGCATGCGTTGGCCCGTTCGTGCAGTTCGTGTACCAGCCGATGCTGACCGCCGGCGGCACCACCCGATTCATCGGCGTGCTTCTCGGCTCCATCGTGCTGTCCGCAGGCTTCATGGCCGGCTGCTCCCTGTTCGAAGCCATCACCGAACGTTACTCCCGCAAGTTCGGCTTCGAATACGGTCAGTCCCGCGCTTGGGGCTCCTTCGGCTACGCTGTCGTGGCACTGTGCGCAGGCTTCCTGTTCAACATCAACCCGCTGCTGAACTTCTGGGTCGGCTCCATCTGCGGCCTCGGCATGCTGTGCGTCTACGCTTTCTGGGTTCCGGCCGAGCAGAAGGAAGAGCTCAAGAAGGAAGCTGATCCGAACGCGGCTCCGACCAACCCGTCCTTCAAGGAAATGGTCTCCGTCCTGAAGATGCCGACCCTGTGGGTGCTCATCGTCTTCATGCTGTTCACCAACACCTTCTACACCGTGTTCGATCAGCAGATGTTCCCGAACTACTACGCCTCCCTTTTCCCGACCACCGAAATCGGCAACGCCACCTACGGCACCCTGAACTCCTTCCAGGTGTTCCTTGAGTCCGCTATGATGGGCGTCGTCCCGATCATCATGAAGAAGATCGGCGTGCGTAACTCCCTGCTGCTCGGCGCCACCGTGATGTTCGCCCGTATCGGTCTGTGCGGCGTGTTCCATGACCCGGTCTCCGTCTCCATCGTCAAGCTGTTCCACTCCATCGAGGTACCGCTGTTCTGCCTGCCGGCGTTCCGTTACTTCACCCTGCACTTCGACACAAAGCTGTCTGCCACCCTGTACATGGTTGGTTTCCAGATCGCTTCCCAGGTCGGCCAAGTGATTTTCTCCACCCCGATGGGTGCTCTGCATGATGCCATGGGCGACCGTCCGACCTTCTTCACCATCTCTGCCATCGTGTTTGCGGCTCTGGTCTACGGCTTCTTCGTCATCAAGAAGGATGATCAGGAAGTCGGCGGCGATCCGTTCTACACTGACAAGCAGCTCAAGGCCATGGAGGCCGCTGATGCGGAAGTGAAGGCCTGAGTCTCAGCCCGTACTAAGTCGACGTACGGCGTCGATGGTGGTCGCAACCTACATCCCTTCTCCCGCGATCATCATCGGTACCGTACGCATCATAACAACAATCGTGGTGTCCGAAGCGTTTCCCTTTTTCCGCTTTGGGCACCATCTTCAAAAAGCTTTTTACCCAACAATTCATAACCCAGATTCAGAAAGGCATTCAACGATGACTGGCTTTACTCCGGACGCACCTGTCCTTCACGAAATCAAGAACCACAGCGAGGAACTCACCAAGGCAGAGGCCGGTGTCGCGGCCTTCGCAGCCAAGCGTAACAACCGCTGGTATCCGAAGTTCCACATCGCATCCAATGGCGGTTGGATCAACGATCCGAACGGCCTGTGCTTCTACAAGGGCCGTTGGCACGTCTTCTACCAGCTGCACCCGTATGGCACCCAGTGGGGTCCGATGCATTGGGGTCACGTCTCCTCCGCCGATATGGTCAATTGGAAGCGTGAGCCGATTATGTTCGCCCCGTCTCTGGAAGAAGAAAAGGACGGCGTCTTCTCTGGCTCCGCAGTGATCGGCGACGATGGCAAGCTCAAGTTCTACTACACCGGCCACCGTTGGGCCAACGGCAAGGACAACACCGGCGGCGACTGGCAGGTACAGATGCTCGCCGAACCAGACAACGATGAGCTGACCAGCGCCACTAAGCGCGGTATGGTCATTGATTGCCCGACCGACAAGGTGAACCACCACTACCGCGACCCGAAGGTCTGGAAGACCGGCGACAAGTGGTACATGCCTTCGGTGTCTCCTCTGCCGAGAAGCGCGGCCAGATGTGGCTGTTCTCCTCCGACGACATGGTCAAGTGGACCTATGAGCAGGTGCTGTTCGAGCATCCGGATCCGGACGTGTTTATGCTTGAGTGCCCGGACTTCTTCCCGATCAAGGACGTCGAAGGCAACGAGAAGTGGGTTATCGGCTTCTCCGCCATGGGTGCCAAGGCTTCCGGCTTTATGAACCGCAACGTTTCCAACGCCGGCTACATGATTGGCACGTGGACTCCGGGAGAGGCATTCCAGCCGGAAACCGAGTTCCGTCTGTGGGATTGCGGCCACAACTATTATGCTCCGCAATCGTTCAATGACGGCGAGCGTCAGATTGTATACGGCTGGATGAGCCCGTTCGTTGAGCCGATTCCGATGCAGGATGACGGCTGGTGCGGCAATCTCACTCTGCCGCGTGAGATCACGCTGGGCGCCGACGGCGATCTGCACACCGCTCCGGTTGCCGAGATGGATGGCTTGCGCGAAAACACTACCGATTTCGGCGCAATCTCACTTGGTGTCAATGGCGAGCAGACCATTGCTGATGATGCTGAAGCCGTGGAAATCGAAATGACCATCGATCTCAACGCCTCCACTGCGGAACGTGCTGGTCTGAAGATTCATGCGACTGAAGATGGCGCTTACACGTACGTGGCGTTCGACGATCAGATCGGTCGTGTGGTAATCGACCGTCAAGCCGCAGCACAGGGTGATCGCGGCTACCGTACCGCCCCGCTTTCCGCCGAGGAACTGGCTTCCGGCGAACTCAAGCTGCGCGTGTTTGTGGATCGCGGCTGCGTGGAAGTGTATGTGAACGACGGACGCCAGGCCATGAGCTCTTTCAGCTACGCTTCCGAGGCCCGCGCGCCATCAAGCTTGTTGCCGAATCCGGCACGCTCAAGGTCAAGTCCCTGGTGCTTCACCACATGAAGTCCATCGGACTGGAATGATAGACGTCTGTCATGGTTGACAGGCAAACAACCATAAGGCAGTAGCAAGGGGTATATGGGAAGGCCTCCGCATCGGAAGGGTGCGGAGGCCTTTCTATATCTGTCTCTCTATATCTAAAGTGATATCTGGGATGGTATCCAACGCACGTTATCTCTCGTTACTGCCGTACTTGCTGTGCGGGTTTGCCTACGTTCCGCCCCACCGTCTATACTGGCGAGCCGGTAACAATCTTTTCTGGCCGATTGGCGGGCAGGCTCCTCACCTTACTGATTTCCCGCAGTCGGTCACGTGCGCGTCCACTTTGACGCAGAAAGCAAGGTGAACGATGGCGGAAGCGCACGTTCAACACAAACTACTCGGTATGGCGAAGCGTCGTATTCCAACGCTGATCGCCGTCATCACACTGCTTGTCGTATGGGAGGCATGGGTGCGATTGGGGCACGTGCCATCCACGATGATCGCCGCCCCCAGCGAAATCGCGCAGGCGACCGTCGAAACATGGCCGACCCTGTGGCCCGCGACCGAAGTCACGCTGTTGGAAGGCACCGTCGGCTTCCTGTTCGCCGTGACATGCGGCATTCTGATCGGCATTCTGCTGTACTGCTCCCGTATTGCCGATGCCGCGTTGTTCCCGCTGCTGTCGGCCGCGCAGACGATGCCGTTGATTTCAATCGCGCCACTGTTTCTGATCTGGTTCGGTTTCGAGATTTCCGGCAAAATCGTGATCGTGGCCGTGTTCGGCTTGTTTCCGATCGCCGTGCAGACGGTTCGCGGGCTTGAGGCGGTGCCGCAGTTCTATTCCGATGTGGCGTTGACATGCGGCGCGACCCGCGCATGGACGCTGTGGCATGTGAAGCTTCGCGTCGCCGCACGGCAGATTTACGGCGGCATCCGCGTATCCGCCGCATACATCTTCGCCACCGCCACCACTGCCGAGTATCTGGGTGCGCGCAAGGGTCTCGGCATCTGGCTGCAGGCAGCCTACAATTCGTTCCGCACGCCGCTGATCTTCTCGGCCACGCTGGTCATCATCGTCATCACCGGCATACTCATGTGCCTCGTGAATCTCAGCGAACGCCTGCTGCTCGGCCCAGCCGACGCGGACGCCGATCCGGACGCGGACCAGTGAAAACGCAACAATCACCATTGCGGCCCTCATCATCGTCATGCACACCCGTATAATGGGACTCGCTGTTTAGCCAATGTGTGGCAAACCGGCAATGTTCCACAGCTTCGGCGTCAAACGGTCAACCGTGTGGCGGCAGGCACCATAAGGAACGTCGGGGGCATTGGACGAGCGGGGGCCTTAGCCCTTCGTATCGTTTTCTGCCCGAACCCCGCCCGCAGCGTCATCCCTAGAAAACGGTAGAGAAGCAAGATTCAAGGGAAATCGCAAGGTATGAAGAAGACCATCTTCAGCAAAGCAATCGCAATCCTCGGCTCGATCGCCATGCTCGTCGGCGTGGCCGCATGCGGGCAAAGCAACGACTCCACGAAAACCGCGACGGACGGCAACGACCTCACCAAGGTGACGTTCATGCTTTCGTGGGCGCCCGACACCAACCATATCGGCGTGTATGTGGCGAAGAACAAAGGCTATTTCAAGCAGGCCGGTCTTGACGTGGACATCGTGGCGGTGGCGCAGGCCGGCGCGGAGCAGGCCGTGAACAACGGCATGGCGGATTTCGCGCTGTCCAACCTCACCAACGTGGGCATTTACACGCTTAAGGGCGCGAAAATCAAACAGGTCATGCAGGTGCAGCAGAAGCCGAGCGCCATCTGGTGTTCGCTCGCGTCGAACAAGGACATCAAGTCCCCGAAGGATTTCGACGGCAAGACCTTCGCCACGTTCGGCTCCAACGAATCCGACGCAGTGATCCGCCGCATGATCCAGACCGACGGCGGCAAGGGCACGTTCGACAAGGTGACCGTCGGCACGTCCACGTTCCAGACGCTGTCCAGCAAGAAGGCCGATTTCGGCGGATTTTACGCCACATGGGAAGGCGTACAGGCCGACATGTACGGTCCAAAGCTCAACTGCTTCACCGAGCCGGATTACGGCGTGCCTGGCAATGCGGACACCATCGGCGTGATCACCAGCGACAAGACCATCTCCTCCAACCCAGGACTTGTGAAGAAGTTCGTACAGGCCACCAAGAAGGGCTACGAATACGCCTACTCGCACCCTGATGACGCCGCTGCGATTCTCGTCAAGGAGGCTCCGGACGCGAATCTGAAGCTCGACTTCGTCAAGAAGAGTATGAAGACTATCGTGGACGACCAGTATTGGGGCGATCCGGCCAAGATCAAGGACGGCTCGTTCACGTTCGGCACCAACGACACAGCCGGCGCGCAGAAGTACTTTGACTTCCTCGCCGAAGAGAACGCCTACACCGACTCGCACGATAAGGTGATTCACACCGCGCCTGTGGCCAAGGACATCTCGACCGACGAGTTCTTGAAGTAAGCAGTCGCCTGCTCCATCTTCAGCTTTCATAGTGCCAAACATGTGAAACGCGCCCGAAATCACGGGTCGAAGCGCATGTTTGCACTATTGGTTATTGAGGTGCTGACGCTGTTGGCACATATGGTACCGTACATTTTTGTGCTGGAAAATCGCAGTTGGAGGTTGTGACTATGGCTGTGCCTATGAAAACCACGAACGGCAATCGCAAGCTAATTCTCGATGTCGATACCGGCATTGACGACGCGCTTGCACTGGCATATCTCGCCTCGTTCAACAACATCGAGATACTGGGCGTCATCGGCACCTACGGCAACGTTGCAGCCGACACTGCCGTATACAACACGGCTTACGTACTGGAACGGTTGGGGTTCCGGAACGTTCCGGTATTACGTGGTTCGACACGTCCCTCCTGGGCGGCCTCGTTCATTCCCGACGCAGGTTGCGCGCAGTTCCATGGTACGGATGGGCTGGGCGGATTCGGTCCGGCTGTTGGCTCTCCTGCCGTTGCTTGCGTGTCCGATTCTGGTGAAACGGACATCTGGAAGTCCGATTCGGCACCCTATGTGTCCGATTCTGCAGAATCGGACATTCAGAGCACCACGAACACCGTCTATGCGTCCGATTCGGGTGAATCGGACATTCCCGGTACCCTCAGCACTACTTATGTGTCCGATTCAGGAGAATCGGACACTCGAGTGAGGCGCGGGCTGATTTCCGTCGGCGGATACGACGTACACGACCCGCACGCGAATCCTGCCGCCGATTCGTTCTCACTTTCGTTCACGACCTGCGATGCGCTGCCCACTCCCCTGCGTTACCGGAAGGTGTGCGATTCATCGTCGATATGGTCCGTAAATACGGCAGCGACGTCACGGTAGTGGCGACCGGCCCACTGACTGACGTCGATGCGGCACTTACTGCGGCGCCGGAAATCGCAAGCAAACTGCGATTGGTGATGATGGGCGGAACGCTCACGCAGGAAGGCAATTGCTGGGACACGACCGCCGAAACGAATATCATCCAGGATCCGGAGGCTGCCGACCGTGTATTCCATTCCGGCGCGGACGTGACCATGGTCGGCTTGGACGTGACGCACCAGTGCCTGCTGGGTTCCGACGCGACTATGCGGTGGCGCCAGGCAGCATCGCAATCGCATGATCCGCGTACCGATGCGCGGACGTTTCTTGCCGATATCGTCGACTTTTCGATTGCCGCAAATATTCAGGCGGACGCACGCCTTTTCTCAACGGGCATGCCATTGCACGATCCGCTCGCCGCAGCCGTAGCGGCGGATCCGAGTTTGGTGGAATGTTTCGATCTGCCGATGAAGGTCGAAACGGAGACAGGCGATTTTCATGGCACGCGCGGCCGCACCATCGGCGATCCGGCCGGACTGATTGACCCGTCGGCGCCACGCGTGCACGTGGCGCTCACCGTGGATCATGATCGTTTCATAACTGATTTCACGTGGCGAATCGCGCAACTGGCAGGCGATTAAAAGCCGTTTTAGGAGCAGAATAGAAAAAGACCCCCGCGGGGGTCTTTTTCTTATTTCTTCACGTCCTGCAATTATTGACGGCCTACGGCCGGCTCAACATTACCCTCGCGGCATAGCCGCTCGGGCGTGAAGCTGGAACAGCCCACCGGGCTGTTCCTTATCGCTTCACGCCACCGAAACGACGATCGCGGTGGATGTAGTGGTCGATAGAGCGCCACAGCACATCACGGCCGCAATCCGGGAACAGTTCCGGCACGAAGTCGAGTTCCGCGTAGGCGGCTTCCCACGGCAGGAAGTTGGAGGTACGCTGCTCGCCGGACGTGCGGATCACCAGATCGCAGTCGGGAATATCCGGGTTGTACAGGTGCTCAGCAATCATCTTCTCCGTCACGCGATCGCCAGAGATCTTGCCGTCACGAACCTCGCGTGCAATCGCTGCGCACGCGTCCGCGATTTCGGCGCGACCACCATAGTTCAGGCAGAACACCACATCGATGGTCTTGTTGTTCTTCGTCTTCTCCTGTGCCACTTCCAGCTCGTCGATCACGGACTTCCACAGCTTCGGCCGGCGGCCCGACCAGCGCACGCGCACGCCCCACTCGTTCATCTGATCGACGCGACGGTGGATGATGTCACGCGAGAAGCCCATAAGGAAACGCACCTCCTGCGGTGAACGCTTCCAATTCTCCGTAGAGAACGTGTATAGGGACAGGTACCGTACGCCCGCTTCGATGGCACCTGCGATGGTATCGAACACCACCGGTTCGGCCGCCTGATGGCCGTCGGTGCGGATGAGTCCGCGCTGCTGTGCCCAACGGCCGTTGCCGTCCATGATCACGCCCACATGTCGCGGAACCTTGTTCTTGGGAAAATCGGGAATGATCGACGGATCGGAAAATGGTGCCGCCGGAATGTCAAGGGATTTGTAATCCACGTTCTCAAAAGCCATACCCGCTAATCTAGCAAGCGCATGGAACGAATCGGCCGCTCCAGATAGTATTCGCCCCATTCTTCCACTATTTGGTGGGTTTCCCGTTGAATCGACGCGGCCGCCGGAACACCGTCCAGCTCCCCCCAATCGCCATCGACAAGCGCCGAAAGCCGGCAAATCGCATCCCACGACACCGCTTCCGATTCGGGGGTATGGTCGGCGGCGCACATCAGGCCGCCGGCGGGAATCGAAAAATACCAGGACAGCGTGGACGAAATCGGCTCGCCGCACACCACGCAGACGCGCAGACGGGGTGTCCAACCAGCGATCGCCAGTGCGCGCAGCACGTACGAATCGCCAATCGTGGATGGCTCGTGCGCATGTTTGGCAAGCGCGTTCAACGCGCCCAATACAAGCCGGTATTGTGCGACCGCAGGCTCCTTTTCCGTGGCGACCAGCTTGTCGGCGGTTTCGCAGATCACGTTCGCCGCCGTATACGCTTGAAAATCGGCGCAAATCGGCCCTGCATACGCGGCGATCGATTCGGCTTGGGACACGACGTCGAGTGAACGACCTTCCGCAATGAGCAGCGCCACGCGCATGAACGGTTCGAGTCGGCCTCCGAAACGCGATTTGGTACGGCGCACGCCTTTCGCGACGGCGCGTACTTTGCCATGGTCACGTGTGAGCAAGGTGAGTATGCGGTCGGCTTCGCCGAGTTTGGCGGTGCGCAGCACCACGCCTTCGTCTTGATACAGCGGCATCGCACCTCCTTTTCTTGCCGTTCATCGCATCCTGTTATGCATACGCTCGCCGCACGTGCGCGTTCCGAGATACATTCGCCCCGTCAGTAGATGAACAGCCCCCAGAACGCGAACACCAGCAATACGCAGAACATGGCGGCCACGGTCAGCCAGAACATCACGCGTCCGAACCGCGTGGAAGCCAGCACCGGCTGCCGTCCGCTGACGATTTCGCCGATAGCACCCTTACGTGGCGGCCACTGCGCGATGCCTCGATGGGTTGCCTCTTCGATCAGCCGCATAAACACGCGGGACCATGCCCACACCACGGCGACGCACACGATCTGGATCACCGGCCAGCTCCAATACATCACGCCCGGATTCTCCACTGGGGCACTGCCCCATGCCAGTTTGACCACACCCATGATCACATCGCCAAGGCCGGCGCAGAACAGCACGAACGTGGCCATAGTGGCGATAGTCAACGTGACCAGCGAGTTTTTGAACCCTTGCGCAAGCCCCAGCCGATACCGTCGTCCGTGGGCACGCGCCCAGATCTTACGCATCAGCACGGCGAGCCACAGCACGCCTGCGGCAAGCAGCAGCACCAGCATGCTGGCATGCAACGCGACCAGATAGATGGTCAGGCCGCGATTGGCTTTGAGGTCCAATGGCACTGCGATTGACTGGTACATTCTGGTGCCGGCCACGCGTTCGCTGGTCTGTTTGAGTCCGTGCGTGGTGCCGACGGCCCAGTCGACCACATCGTCCACGTACGCGTCGGCGAACGGGGTTCCGGAATTGGCTTCGTCGCCGAGCCTCAGCACATGGTTGGCGATGGGGTACGTGCGTATGGTGACGTCCCAGTTGCCGGCCTGGTGAGCCAGATTGACGATTTTCTCCGTGCCTTCCACCTGCGCGGTCATGACGTCTTTCGTGCCATATGCCACCAATGTCGGAATGGCATACGCTTTCGGCGTCAACGTGTCGATGTCGAGGTTGGTGAGTCCGAACAGGGACGCGTCGATATTGAATACGCGGCGGACGATCGACTGGTAGCCGTCATGCGCGCCGACGAGCGCGAAGTCCTGTGCGGCGAGGAAGCCCAGCGAATACCGCGGCTCGTAGACCATCGGACTGAGCAGCACCTGAAAAGCGACGTCCGGATCGCGCTGCAGCAGATACGATGAGATCCATGTGCTTTCGGAAGTGGCGTAGATGCCCACTTTGGAGGCGTCCACCGTATCCATTTTCCGCAGGAGGTTGATGACCTGGTCGTAGATGGCGGCGGAACCCGGGTAGTCGCGATTGGCGTCGTTGGTGGACCAGACCGGCTTGTCAAGCACCGCCGTCACGAATCCCGCCGAAGACAGGTCGGAGGCCATGTCGCCGAAGGAATTGTCGCAGGTGCCATAGCCGGCGCCGTGCATGAAAACCACACCGGGACGTCCGTTCCCAGCCCCTTCCGGTTTGCGGATCAGCACTTTGATGTTCTGTATCTCACCGGTGGAAGGCCGTTTCGCTTTGATGGTGACGTACCGTTTCGCCACCTCGTAATCGCCTTTTTTCGCCAGTTTTTCGCCGGATGGATTGGCGAAGGTCACGGCGGTGTTGGCGTCAAGCGTTTCGATGGTCTGCTCGGTCGGCTCGTAGTTCCATGTGGATGCCGTCAGATTGGCCACGGACACCAGAATGCCCAGCAGCATGATGAAAATAGGCAGGTTGACCATGAGTCGCCGCCCGCGCGTCCACGATTGATGTTGCGGTTGCGGACGCGCGGGCGATGAAGCCGATTCTTGCCGTAATGATTGGCTGGCGGCTGATGATTGACGTTCCTGCTCTGACACGCCGCTCATTCTACCGGCCTTTGCTGAGAAGCCTGCGATTGCATGCTACCGACGGCACGCTGGAACATGGCTTTCAGCAGTTGCCGTTTTGCGTCACCGGCACGACCACCGGACCGGTGGCGGTGGCAGGCAACTGGCCGTCGGCCTCCATCTGCGCGGCGATCTCCTGCGCTTGGCGAGCAGGGTTTCCACGATCTGGTCTTCCGGCACGGTCTGGATGACCTTGCCCTTGATGAAAATCTGCCCCTTGCCGTTGCCGGAGGCCACGCCCAAATCGGCTTCGCGAGCCTCGCCCGGACCGTTGACGATGCAGCCCATGACGGCCACGCGAATCGGCGCGGTCACGTCCTTCAACCCTTCGGTCACCGCGTTGGCCAGCTGAATCACGTCCACCTGGGAACGGCCGCAGGACGGGCAGGAGATGATGTCGAACTTACGCGGGCGCAATCCCATGTATTCCAGCAGCTTGCAGCCCACCTTCACTTCCTCCACGGGAGGCGCGGACAGTGAAACGCGGATCGTATCGCCGATGCCTTCGGCCAGCAGCGCGCCGAATGCCAGGCAGCTTTTGATTGTGCCTTGCCAGGTCGGGCCGGCTTCGGTGACGCCCAAATGCAGCGGCCAATCGCCCTTGGAAGCCAACAGACGGTACGTCTGCACCATGGTGACCACATCATGGTGCTTGACGGAAATCTTGAAATCGTGGAAGCCGACGTCTTCGAACATGCGCGCTTCCTTCATCGCGGACGCCACCAGCGCCTCCGGTGTCGGGCCGCCGTATTTGGCGTACAGCTCCTTATCGAGCGAACCGGCGTTCACGCCGATGCGTAGGGAAATGCCCGCATCCGTGGCGGCCTTGCAGATCGAAGGGCCGACCTCGTCGAATTTGCGAATGTTGCCGGGGTTCACGCGCACGGCCGCGCAGCCGGCGTCAATGGCCTGGAACACGTACTTGCTTTGGAAGTGGATGTCGGCAATCACCGGAATCGGCGATTTTTTGACGATTTCCGGCAATGCGTCGGCATCATCCTGGCTTGGCACGGCCACGCGCACGATGTCGCAGCCGGCCGCGGTCAGTTCCGCGATCTGCTGCAGGGTGGCCGGTACGTCAGCCGTCAGCGTATTGGTCATGGATTGCACTGAAATCGGCGCTCCCCCGCCGACCGGCACCGGGCCGACCATGATGCGGTGGGACTTGCGGCGCGGATGCAGCGGGCTTTCGCTGATGGCCGCGTCACCGGTTTTGCGGAACGGTTTTTCGATTTCTGGCATACGTGATCCTTGCATGTGCGAGGCGCGTTATGCGTCCCGCGATGGTTCTTACGGCTTGTGCTCTTTACTTGTTTATCAGCTTGTCGGCGCGGGCGCGAGCCTCCTGCTCGAGTCGGCTCATTTCCTCCACGGAAGCGAACAGCGGGTTGCCGCGCAGTTCGGCGTCCATCTCGTCAAGCACTTCGCGCACGGTGTCGACGATGCCGAGGTATGGCAGACGGTGTTCGAGGAACGCGTGGACGGCCTGCTCGTTGGCCGCGTTGAGCACGGCCGTATGCTTTTCGGACGATTCGAGGCAGTGCCGGGCCAGGTTCACCGCGGGGAACGCCTCGTTGTCGAGCGGCTCGAACGTCCACGTAGCCGCCTTCGTCCAATCGCATGCGGCGGCGACGTTTCCGAGACGTTCCGGCGCGGACAGGCCGAGGGCGATCGGCAGGCGCATGTCCGGCGGCGAAGCCTGCGCGATGGTGGCGCCGTCGCGGAATTCCACCATGGAATGCACGATGGATTGCGGGTGCACGGTCACGTCGATGCGGCTCGGTGGCACGTCGAACAGTCGGCTTGCTTCGATGACTTCAAGGCCTTTGTTCATCAGCGTGGACGAGTTGATGGTCACGACCGGCCCCATGTTCCATGTGGGGTGGTTCAAGGCCTGTTCCGGCGTGATGTCGGTCATTTGGTCGCGCTTCCAGCCGCGGAACGGACCGCCGGAAGCGGTGACGACGAGCTTGGACACTTCGCCGTGCGTGCCGGAACGCAACGACTGCCAGATGGCGGAATGTTCGGAATCGACCGGATTGATCTGCTTGTCGCGTACCTGCGCGCTAAACAGCAGGTGTCCGCCGGCCACCACGGATTCCTTGTTGGCCAATGCCAGCTGGGAGCCTGCCTGCAGTGCCGCGATGGACGGTTCGAGGCCGATGGAGCCGGTGATGCCGTTAAGCACCACGTCGGCGCCGGAGCCTGCCATGGCGATCACCGCGTCAGGGCCGGCTGTGATGTTGACGTTGCCTGCGCCGGCCTGTTCCAACGCCTCACGTAGCGCGGGGACGGCTTCCTTGTAGAAGATCGCGACGGTTGGCACATGGAATTTCGCCGCCTGCTGCGCAAGCAGTTCGACATGTGCTCCGCCCGCGGCGAGACCCGTCACGGTGAAGCGGTCGAGATGACGTGAGATGACGTCAAGGCCTTGGGTGCCGATGGATCCGGTGGAGCCCAGAATTACTACGGTTGATGGTTGCATGGGTTATGCGCTGCTCTCCGTATGATATGCCGATGTTCCGGCATTGGTTTGGACTATGTAAGTTGGGACTGTGTAGTCGAGGCTGTGTAGTCGAGGCTGTGTAGTTGGGATTGTGTAAACGCGAGAACAGGCTGACGATTCCGCCAGCCTGTTTATTACCGTTGGTTCACTCGAAGGACGGGAACGACAGATCCGGAATATCGAGATTGTCGTCGTTGCCCGACGCCGGGAAAATCGACCTGAAAGCCGGGCTTGGTTCCGGCTTTTTGTCCTCCTGCTGCTTGTCCGCATCGGATTCGGCGGACGGTTCAGTTGCCGGGGCAACTGCCGGTTCTACGGCAGGTTCAGCCGGAGCGGCCGGCTCGGCCGGAGCCTGTTCAACAACCGGAGCCGGAGTGACAATTGGGTTCGAATCCGGAACCGGAGCGGCCGGTTCAGGCGTGAAGGATGGCGGCACCGAGGCTGCGAGGGAGCTCAGGCTCGTCGAACCGGTGGTGACCTGAGGCAAGTCGGACGCGGACAGGCTCGGAACCTGCGGCGTGAACGTGTTTTCCGTCTGGTTCGTCTCATTGATGGTGTGGGCCAGATGCGCCAACGCGGCCAAAGACGGATCCTGCTGCGGCTCGGGTTCAACCGGAGCCGGCGGGAATGCCGGAGCGGCTGGAGCCTGCGAATCGGTCGCGGTCGGAGCCGGAGCCTTTGGCGCAGCATCTTCCATCGCATCATCGGCAAGCGGATCGAACGCCTGGGTCTCTTCAACGGCGCTCGGCGCGGAAGAAGCGGAATCGGTCTGCGGCTGGAACACCGGAGGAACCACCGGAACCGCAGGCGGAGTGTTCGTCGGCGTGGCAGGCACGCTCACCGGGGAGGTGACCGCGGACGTGAAGATCTCATGCTCGGCCTTGTTCAGCGCATCGAAGGAATCCTCTTCGCTCGGCGTGACGGTTGGCACAGTAGGAGGAACCGGAGCAGCCGGAACCGTGGCGGAAGGAGCTGCGAACAGCGGTGCGATCATCTGGGTTTCGCCAGCTGCGGAATCACTGGAAGCCGGGGCAACGGACGGTGCGGCCGCGGCCATCGCCTCTTCGGAGGGTTCGCCGACGAAATCCGCGACGCGCGCATACGATTCGAGTCGGGTCAGCAACTGCGCGCAGGCGGCCAGATAGTAATCCACCTGACGTTCGTCGTATCCCCTCTTGCCTTTGCGCTGAGTGAAGATCACGTTGCTCAAGGTCTGAGAATTCGTGTCGGCGATCGCCTTGGCGTCCGCTTCACTGACTTCCTCGACACCCAGCTCGCCGGCGGCTTTCGTCAGGCACTTGTCGATCACGCTGTCGACCTGCTTGCGGTCGTAGCTCGGATTCTTGCCCTCGCCCGGCTTGAACCGTTGGCCGTGCTCGCGTTCGGCATGCGCGTCGAGCTTCTTGAACAGGTCCTCGGTCTGCGCCTTCCATGCCACACGGCCATGCTGGGAGATTTCCCACGTGGTCTGCTTGTCGACCACGGCACGTTCCAGACGGGCAAGCGCGGCATCCACTTGGGCGATCACATAGCCGCCCTTGACCAGTTCGAAGGAGACGTTCTGAATATCATGCTGGGTGAGTTGCGCGCCCTCACCTTCATACAGCATGTGCGCACGTTCAAGGAAAGCATCCACCTGTTCCGCATCGTAGCCCCACTTTCGCTTCGCGGCATGAGCGATTCCCGATGCGTTCTTCTCGGTTTCAGGTTCCTGTGCCATTGGCGTTCGACCTCCTGCTACACGTATTAACGCCACTACTTTACGTGATTGATTCGACGCAGACGCCGCAAAAGATGAAAATTCAGTGAATCGACACGTGCGGCTCATCGCCCACACGGCGGTTTCGTACCGATCAAGCGGCATCATATCCGCCATGCCGACACACGAGTGCGGCTCATCGCGCGGATACGGTACAGTAGTTCGTTGCGGGCGATTAGCTCAGTTGGTTAGAGCGCCACCTTTACACGGTGGATGTCGGGGGTTCGAGTCCCTCATCGCCCACTTTTCGCAACGCCGTGAAAAATCAAGCTTTTTTCTTGCGTTGGCTCAGGGGATTTCGCTTGAGATCGCGCCGATTCTGTTGATTCTGTTGACTGTGCCGATTGCGCCTTTTCTGTTTCTGCCGTCTGCTGCGCGGTCATCGCGTGTTGCCGG